>Ga0307505_10001209_pt1 | contig 22183 bp, 19 predicted proteins | sample 23_S_MG_FD_202183 | JGI IMG/M metagenome (GOLD analysis project Ga0307505, IMG submission 202183) | Soil microbial communities from Populus trichocarpa stands in riparian zone in the Pacific Northwest, United States - 23_S | ecosystem: Environmental > Terrestrial > Soil > Riparian zone > Trees...
GAGCCAGGCTGTACTCGACTTCTTTCCCCTCTCGGAAGAAGCCAACCAGGTCAGTGGGCTCCTCGTCGCGGCGGTGTCGGAGTCGATCGAGGAGATCATCAGAACGCTGGACCGAGTCAAGCTCCGTGTCAACGCTGTCGACCTGACCGCCTTCGGCCTGGCGCGCGCGTCGGTAGTTGTCGCTGCACCAGATGAGACCGTCGCCGTGGTCTTTGTCGGCGATCACACGACGCAGGTTGTGGTGGCTCGGGGCGGAATTCCGCAAGCGGTGCGACTGCTGCCCATCGACATGCCGACGACGGCTTCACAGCGGAAGCAAGCCGAGCCGGTTGCCGCCGAGGAGGATCTCGTCGGGGCAGCCGTCGCCCAGCCCACGGCCCGGGTGCGTGGTGCGCTGAGGGCTGGCAACATCAACCCGGTCATCGCCGATCTCGCGGCGCGTCTGCGCAGTACGATCGCATTCTTCGGCAGCCGCCCGAATGCCACGCCGATCTCGATGGTGGTGCTCACTGGCGCGGGCGCGGCGATCCCCGGCGTCCTTCAACAACTGGACTCTGCTCTGGACGTTCCTATCCGTGTCGTTGAAGCAGGAGACATCGTGGCGTCGAAGGCGGCCGTGCCCAGCGGAGAGCTCGCCCTGAATCTGGTGAGCACGATCGGAATCGCACTAGGAGAGGGACGCTGATGGCTGCAACATCGGCACCAGCGTTTGCTGCGATGCCGCGGATCAATCTGCTGCCGAAGAGTGAGTTGGCGCGGCGCGAGCGTGAGTCGCTGACACGCGGCTGGGTTTGGGGAGTGATCGCGGCGATCTTGGTCGCCGTTCTGCTCATCGCTGGAGCGTACTGGCTCAAGTTCTCGGCGGACCAGCGGCTCGCGGCGGAGCAGGCGCGGACGAACGAGCTCCTCGTCGAGCTCGCGGCGTTGTCGGCTACCAGTGAGGCTCTCGCGACGGAGAGTGAGCTGACAGCCTTCCGTCAGGAGGCCATGGCCACCGACCTTGCGTGGCGCCCCGTGATCGCCACCGTCGTCGGCGTTCTACCCGAAGGTGTCCAGCTCACAGGTTTCGAACTCACCGTTGGCGGGGTTCCCGACGGCAGCGATCCGGCGACTGCCGCCGGACTCACCGGCACCCTTCGGCTCGACAGTCCGACGCCTGTCCAGATAGTCGAGGTCGTGCGGTCGTTGCGTGGCGTCGAAGGTGTCCTCATGGCTGATGGGCAAGCGGTGACATCGAGCACCGCTGAGGCCGAGCGGTATGCCTACCTGCTTACGGTCACGTTCGATCAGACCGCATACTCTGGCGCTTACGCGCCGGACTCGGAAAGCGAGTAACCCGTGGCGAAGCAGCTCATCACAGTCCTGGGCATCGCCATCTGCGCGGGAATCATCGCGCTGGGCTTGTTCGTGGTCGCGCTACCGACGGCGCTCCAAGCGCAGTCGGTGGATTCTCAGACCGACTTAGTCGCCGACTCCAACTCAGCATTCGAAGCTCAAGTCGATCGCCTCGAACAGGAAGCGGAGCGTCAGGAAGAGATTGATGCCTCCGTCGCGGCGCTGAGACGTCAGATCCCCGCCACGAATCAGTTTGACGACGTCTTCGAGGTGGTCGCAACGGCCGCGGTGGCCGCCAATGTAAGCATTACGAGTGCAGTTGTCGGCGAGGTGGGGTCGTTCGCCCCACGCACCGCCGATGCCGCGGCGCAGGACGCTGGCACGGGCGGCGTGGCCGATGACGCGGCCAACGGTGCTGGCCGCGCGCAAGCGACTTTCACGATTGGGGTGTCCGCGCCGGGCATGGACAGCGCGACTGCCTTCCTGGATGAGTTGCGCAAGGGGCCTCGACTCCTCAGCATTGTGAAGACGACCGCCACGGGTTCGGGAGTGGTCGATCTCCAGATCGACGCTTTGACGTATGTCGATTCGGAGGAGTGAGCGATATGACCGATGTGGCCCTGGACGCGCTTTTAGCGCGCGGCGCGAGTCACCGCGCCTCCGACATCCATATCACGGCGGGCCGGCCTGCGCTGATGCGAGTCGACGGCGATCTCGTGCCCATCCCGGAGTACCTTGAGCCGCTGTCCGAGGCATGGGTCGAAGATGCTGCACTGAGTCTGATGGGCCCAGGCCGGCGGGAGGAGTTCGAACACCGCCATGAAGTGGATCTCGCGCACGCGACAGACGCTCTCGGTCGCTTCCGGGTTAACGTGTTTCGCCAGCTTGGCACGATCGCCATTGCCTTGCGCTTCATCCCCAATCGCGTCTACTCGCTCGAGGAACTCGGCGCCCCGCCGATCGCCCGCGACCTCGCGCTCCTCCCACGGGGCCTCGTCCTGCTGACGGGGCCGACGGGGTCTGGAAAGTCTACGACCCTCACCGCCATGGTCGACATCATCAACGACACTCTGCCCGCGCATGTGATCACCATCGAAGACCCGATCGAGTTTCACCATGAGAGCAAGCGCTCGCTGATCCACCAGCGCGAGGTCGGAACCGACACGGGATCGTTCGCAGAGGCACTGCGGCGAGTCTTGCGTCAGGATCCCGATGTCATCCTCATCGGTGAGCTTCGGGATCCGGAATCGATTCGAACGGCGCTGTCGGCCGCGGAGACCGGCCACCTCGTCCTGTCGACGCTCCACACGCAGGGTGCGGCCAAGAGTATTAACCGCATTGTCGACGTTTTCCCCGCCGACCAGCAGGCGCAGATTCGCACGCAGCTCGGTGACACGCTACAAGCTGTCATCAGCCAGACACTGATGCCTCTCGCCCAGACGGACGGGCGCACAATCGCGACCGAGGTGCTCATCAACACTTCCGCCGTCGCGAACATGATCCGCGAGGGCCAGGTAGCCCAGCTGTACTCCGCTATGCAGGCGGGTGCGTCGTTGGGGATGCACACTCTCGACCAGGATCTCAAACGCCTGGTCGAAGAGGGGATCATCGCGCAGCACGTTGCGAAGGCGTTCGCGGTGGACCCGAAGAGCCTTGATGGCCTTTACGTGCGGCCGAAGGATCTCGACGCCGAAGCATGGTCAAGCCATGCAGGCGAATGGCACCACGGGTCGGAGGTTAGTTGATGGCTGCCATGCAGGAGTTCGTGTATCGTGCGCTCGATCCCCGCGGAGGAGCTGTGGTCAAGGGCACAGTCGAAGCGGCGAGCGAAGCCGCAGTGACAGGAAAGCTCAAGGCACAGGGTCTGACTCCGCTGGAGGTCAGCGTGAAGTCGAAGACAGGACTCAACCGTGAGATCCGCCTCCCGAGCGGGAGCACTCATGTGTCCGCCAAGTCGCTGGCGATCTTCGCGCGTCAGATGGCGGGTCTGATCAACGCCGGACTTCCCCTCCTGCGCACGCTTACCATTCTCATCGACCAGACCGAAGACAAGAAGCTTCAGCCGGCACTCGCCGCGGTACACGACGCAGTGGAGAGCGGCTCTTCGTTCTCCGCGGCACTCGCGCGGCATCCGCAGACCTTTCCGCCCCTGATGCTCAGCATCATCCGCGTGGGGGAGACCGGCGGCTTTCTGGGTACCGCGCTTACCTCGATCGCGGAGAACTACAAGAGCGAAGCAGAATTGCAGAACAAGATTCGCGCCGCCACGACGTATCCAATCATCGTGCTGATCATCGCGATGCTGGGCGTGCTCGCCATGGTGACGTTCATTGTGCCGGTCTTCGCTGAGATGTTCGATTCGCTCGGCTCCTCGCTTCCTCTGCCGACACAGATACTCGTGACCGTCTCACAGAACATGTGGTGGGTGCTGCCGCTGATCTTCATAGTGGTAGGCATCGTATGGCTGTGGTGGGTACGGAATCGGCACACCGAGCAGGTGCGGAGGGTTGTAGATCCAGTCAAGCTCAAGCTCCCCGTATTCGGAAAGCTTGCGACGAAGATTGCAGTGGCGCGTTTCGCCCGAAACCTGTCGATGATGCTGGACGCGGGTGTGCCGATCATCCAGGCGCTCTCTATAGTCGGGCAGGCCTCCAACAACTGGAAGGTCGAAGAGGCCGTACGCGAAGTCCAGGAGTCGATTCGTCAGGGTAAGAGCTTCGCCTCCCCGCTCGCCAAGGCTGCGGTCTTCCCCGCGATGGTGCCTCAGATGGTCTCGGTCGGAGAAGAGTCCGGCACTCTTGTCGACATGCTCGCGAGCATTGCCGACTTCTACGAGGACGAGGTAGAGACGGCTACCACCCAGCTTTCGTCCACAATCGAGCCGATCCTGATCGTGATCCTCGGTGTGCTGATCGGGGGCATGGTCATCGCACTGTATCTGCCCATCTTCACGCTGTACTCGGATCTCGCGAGTCAGTGATCCTTCAGCGACACGATCGTTCTCAGCCTAGATTGAGACCCGGAGGACTTCCTCGATCGTCGTGAGACCCTCCGTCACCTTCGCCCAGCCATCTTCGCGCAGGGGCACCATGCCCTGAGCCAGCGCGACCTGGCGCATCTCACTACCTGTGGCGCGCATGACGACGAGCTGCTCCAGTTCGTCGGTCATCGTCATCACCTCGTGGAGACCGAGTCGACCGCGGTATCCAGTACCGGAACACGTTGTGCACCCGCTCGCGCGGTAGAACTGCGGGAGATCATTGGGGTCGTGTGGGAACCCGAGTGCCCGGAGCACGTCGGTCGGTTCGGTGTACGGCGCCCTGCAGCGAACGCAGAGTCGCCGCGCGAGTCGCTGAGCGACGACAGCCGAAACCGCGGTCGCTACCAGGAAAGGCTCGGTCCCGATCTCGGTCAGACGAGTAAGGGCCGACGTTGCGTCGTTGGTGTGGAGCGTCGAGAGGACGAGGTGACCTGTAAGCGCAGCCTCGATCGAAATGACCGCGGTTTCCTTATCCCGGATCTCGCCAACGAGGACGACATCAGGGTCACTGCGCAGAATTGATCGCAGAGCCGAGGCGAAGGTCAGGCCGGCACGGTTGTTGACCTGAACCTGACTGATACCTGGAATGCGGTACTCCACCGGGTCCTCGACCGTGATCACATTGATCCTGGGGTTGGCGACGGCGCGGAGCGCGGTGTAGAGCGTGGTCGACTTCCCCGAACCCGTCGGGCCAGTCGCGAGGATCATTCCGTGCGGGCGGGTGATCGCCTCGCGGAAGCGGCGGTCGTTGATGCCCGAGAAGAGCAGGTCGCCCATCGCCATTGCCTGACCAGAGTTATCCAGGATGCGCATCACGATCTTCTCGCCCCACACCGTCGGGAGGGTGGCCACACGCAAATCCACCTGTCGACTCTCGTGGTGAACGGAGAGCCGACCGTCCTGCGGGCGCCGGCGCTCAGCAATGTCGATCGACGACATGATCTTCAGACGTGAGATGATCCCATCCTGGATCGCGCGGTCAGCCTTCTGCATCTCGTGCAGCACACCGTCGATTCGGAACCGAACTGTCAGCTGGTGCTCGCCGGGCTCGACATGGATGTCGCTCGCGCGATCGTTGATTGCCTGGGCAATCAGGAGGTTGACGAACCGGACGATCGGGGCGTCGGCGTCATGCTCCTCGAGGGACTCGGTGAACGAGGTCTGCGTCGCCTGGCTCGTCTCTTCGATTGCGATCGACAGCTCGCTCAGTTCCTCGTCTGAACGGAGGAACCGTTCGAACATCTGGTGCAGCGCATCGCGAGCCACGACAACCGCCTCAACGAAGAGGTCGGTGATACTCGCGACATCGTCGAGCGCGACGATGTCGGTTGGGTCCAGAACCCCTACCAAGAGCCGGTCCCCCGACCGATCGATCGGAATGAGCTGGAACTTCCGGCATAGGCTGCCAGGCACGAGCGAAACGACATTCGGATCCAGAGAGGCCCCTGCGAGGTCTACGTAGCGATGACCGCTATGGAGGGCGACAGCCTCCGCGATCTGGGCTTCCGTAGCCAGACTCTGACTGACGAGCAGATCGTTCAGCTCTGGCCCCTCGCCGACTTCAGCAAGAGCGGCGGACATATCGGCGGCACGCACGGCCCCGGTGAGCACGAGCGTCTGTGCAAGACCTTTCACGGCAATTCCCCAATCCCCTCCCACATCCTAAGCCGAGCCGGGGTCGGGTGATGCCGGTGGCGTGTTGCAGGCTCCTCCGCGCCGTCAGTGCGTGAAAGCCAAACGGAATGCGCTGCATCGCGGCATCCGTCGCCCGTCTCTAAGAGTCGTGCGTCACCGCATGGGTGCTGTAGCTGAAGCCGGCCTTGAGCGCCCTTAGGGCTTGAGGCCGACCCAGTCGCGAATCTCATCTCGATCCTCGACCGGATCGGTCACCGCCCCGAGCATCTGCCCACGCGACATGAACCAACCCGCGAGTATCTCGCCGACGGCTTGGGTGTCGATGCCGGCGCGTAGGTTGCCGGAGAAGAGGAGAGCCTTCAGCATGTAGTCGATCTGCGACCGACTGAAAGGTGTGGGGCTCTCGAGGAGGCGATCGCGAAGGTGCTTTGCCAATGCGTTTGTATCGCGAATCCCGGGACTGCGTAGATCGATCTCCAACGATGACAGGTGGTCCGAACTCAACGCGTCCGCGATCGCTTCGATCAGCGCACCGATTGCAGCTTGACCGACCTCAGGGAGCGATCGGTCGTGCAGATGGAGCCGCCGGATCACTTGGGGGACTCCAGGCACATCGTCGGGGTGCTCACCCGTGGTGGCTTCGATGCCGACGACCCCGCTGGGGAGGACGCCGGGAGGGACAACGTACCCGGGTGGGGTCGAGACGACGGTGGCCTCTGGGACCGCCGCTTCCAGCAGCGCGCGAAAGCTCCCGAAGCCTCCCCAGTCATTCGAGATCTCGCGCCCGAAGGCACCCTGTACGAGCCCGGAGACCTGCGCGAGCGGCGCTTGCCTCGTCAGTTTCCCGACGATGCGGCGAGTCTCATCGACGAGAGCTTGCCGCAGTGGGGCAGGGGGCACCGCAACCGCGGCAGACAGCGAGGCATTCGATCCGTCCGCGACAACGTCAGGGTCCGCCTCCACTTCATCTACGACGTCTGCGACGGATTGTGAGGCTGCCCGCTCCAGCTCGTCCCGAAGATCTTGCGCGAGATCGTCGACGGTGGCGAGAACATCCGCCATCCGTCGGGCGATCTTCTCGGCGAGCGGTGGGAGTCCGACGGACGCCTTGTACGTGTCCTCGTGAGTCAGCTCACCCCAGCTGTCCTGGAGAAGCGTCCGGACCTGCAGTTCGGAGACGACCCTTGTCCACCCGCCAGGGTGGGGCACCAGCGTGACCAAGTTGATGTGGTACGCCCGATAGCCCGACTTCTTCGGGTCGCGATAGTAGAGCTTCTCCTCCGCGGGATCGGCGGCCAGGCTCGCGCCGTCGTTGTCCTCCGCGCTGGGGAGCGTCGCGATCAGTTCCCTGATTCGGACGACGTCCGAGATGTTGTTGCAGGTGATTCGCAGGCCGACGATGTCGTCGATGACCTCCGGAATCTCACCGAGTGAGTTCGCCTGTCCCTGGTAGTCCGTCGAGTTGAGCTTGAGCCACAGGCGGATCGGCGACTTGACCCTCGCGGACAGCCTGATTCGCGCGCGAGCGATGTCGTCAAGCTCCCGCTCCAGGAGTGCGTCGAGCAGATTGGTGAACGAGTCCTGGGCCGGCCCGAACGTCCGGTTGCACGAGCCGGCGTACCAGTGCGTGAACTCCTCGTACGAGAAGGCGTGATTGTTCGCGATCGGCTCGAGCAGCGCATCAGGCATGCGCTGATCGTATTGGTCCCGATCCGACTTTGAGGCGACGACTCGTCACGGGGTGTCCGTCGCGAAAGGGTTCGGTCTGGTCGGCCTTCCGACACTACGGGCTGGCGAAGGCGCAGAACACGTAGGTGGCTGTGTATGCCCAATGGGCGTACACTGCCGATATGACCAACGCTCCCGAGACGACACGGCGCAAGCAGGCACGCCTCGCTGTGCGTCTCACGCCCGACCAGGATGCGCTCATCCGAGACGCGGCGGCATCCTCCGGTCAGTCCCTCACGGACTTCGTCACAGCCGCAGCGGTCACCCGCGCCGAGGACACCCTCGCCGACCGCCGGGTGTTCAGACTCGACGACGCCGCGTGGGCGGAGTTCTCCGCAATCCTCGACCGTCCCGCCCGCCGCATCCCCGACCTTGCGAAGCTGCTCAGCGAGTCAGCTCCGTGGGACGAATCTGAGTGACGCTGCAGCGCCCGCGGCCCATCGAGCCGACCGACACGACCGCCGGCTTCGACTCAGGCGAAGCTTCGCTCGACCGCTACCTCGCCGAACGCGCGTTGGCCAACCACGTCGTCGGCTTTGCGCGCTGCTATGTCTGCGTCGAGACTCCCAGCACCCGGATCGTCGGCTACTACACCCTTTCGGCCGTCGCTGTCGAGCACGCCCAACTGCCTGGCCGTGCTCGGCGCAACGCGCCGAATCCGGTTCCCGCGGTGCTGCTCGGCAGGCTGGCGGTCGATCGCACCGCGCAAGGCTCAGGGCTCGGCAGACTTCTTGTGCGTGACGCCATCCTGTCGACGCTGGCGGCGGCCGAGCGCATCGGCGTGCGCCTCTTGATCGTTCATGCCTTGCACGACGGAGCTGCCGACTTCTATCGGGCGCTCGGGTTCGAGCCTTCCCCGACCGATCCGCTGCACCTCTACGTGCTGCTCAGTGACGCCCGCGCTTCGCTCGACGTGTGAGTGGCGCTCCGGCATCCGTTTCAGGACCGCAGTGGGGAAGCCCACCCACCCGCTGTATGCCGTGAACTGAGGATCTTGCATGCCATGAGCTGAGGAATCCGCAGCCCACTGAGTGACCTCGTAGGGGCGGGTCACGCCGTGCGGGAGTCGACGAGCCGGGTGGCTTCGCGCCCCAGTTCGCGGACGAACTCGCGCGTGCCCCCGGCGGGGATGCGGATTCCCTCGCCCGCGTCGGCACTCCTCACCGCGACATCGATCGCCGCGCGCAACGCCGCGTGCCGGGCGGCATCATCAACGTCGTTCGCGTGCATCGTGAGCACCAGTTCCTCCGCGGTCTCCGCGCGCTCTGCCGGGGAGAGCGTCTTCGCGCTTTCCAGCACTTCGGCTGCGGTCGGTGTCATGCTCAAAGTGTAGGCAGCGGCACCGACAGCAGCACTGATTCCGCTACTACGGCACGACAACGGGTTCGCGCCGCCCGGGAGGACCTCCTGCGCGAGACCGGCGAGATCGTGACGTGCCTTCCGACGCTGCTCGCGGCAGGCTATTCGGCGCGCTCCGCGCCCGACCACCGGGTTCCGCTCCCAGTGGATCGTGCCCAGCGGCACCGCAGACTGAGACGCAGCGCCGTATCGGGTCGAGATCGGTGCGGGCATCGGGCGCTGCTGCTTGCCGCGTTCACTGTCCGTGGTCGGCCGCGATCATCCAACGGTCGCGGAGTCGGAACGCGGGGATCGTCTGCCGCTTCGCCTTGTTCGCGGCGACGTTGCCGTGAACGCCGGCCGCGCGGGCCCATTCGGCGAGCGGGATGACCTCGCGGCTCGTCAGCAGCGTGATGCGCTTATGGAGCGCCTCGAGCACGAGGAGAGCGAGCAGCCGGGTCATCGCGTCGTGTCGGCCGGTTCGCGCGTACGCCTCGAGCGCGGGGTAGTACTCGGAATGCCGGCTGCGCGCCCGCACGATGACGGGCGGCAGCCCCGCCTGCAGCAGCTGGTGGTTGATCAGCACCCGTCCGATGCGACCGTTGCCGTCGACGAAGGGGTGGATCACCTCGAACTCGCAGTGGAACCACGCGATGCGCTCCAGTCCGCTCTCGGGCGGACCGCTGCGGTATCGCGCCAGCGCCCGATCGACGAGGTCGGGGACGAACGACGGGTTCGCCCCCAGGTGGGCGCCGACGCGCACCCACTCGCCGTCGCGGCGGAATCGGCCGGCGGCATCGTCGCGGATGCCAGTGAGCAGATCTGCGTGCCAGCGGAGTATCAGCGCAGTCGTCATCGGTTCGGCCGAGCGTAGGAGGTCGGCGGTCACGCGTGCGAGGTTGCTCGCCTCGAAGACTTCGCGCAGATCGTGCGCCCCCGAGGGCAGCGCGCCCGCGAGGATGCGCTCGGTGTCCTCCAGGGTGAGCGTCGAGTTCTCGATCGCATTCGACTGGTGCACCGCCTCGGCCAGCTCTGCCAGTGCGATCTGGTCCAGCGCCTCCGGATACCGCGCCGCGAGATCTCGGTACTGTTCCCAGAGCGCCCCGACGCGGGCCATCGTCACCTGATTGATCATGCGAGCGCCCCCATCACGCCGAGTTTAGCGTGAGAACACGTGGCAATGATCGTGGATTCACGCATACTTGCGATCGTGGCCGGGACCGCGGCATCGGGACATCAGACCCTACGGGTCAGCGTGTGCCCAGAGATGCGCTGGTGTCTCAGGCCGCACACACGTGCTGTGCGGAGTCGGCTCTGGCGAAGTACGGGTTGCGCGCGGTGCGCACGCTGCGGGCTCGTGTCAAGGGCTCCGCGGCTGTCGCGGGCGGCGGATAGCCTGACGGGATGGCCGAGACCGCGGCATCCGCACCCCCTCGCAAGAATCTGATCGCGCGCGTGACCGCGTGGGCGCTGGCGCTGAAGCCCGTGCGGGCGTTCCTGCTCTACGGTGAACGGCACGGGCCGATGCTCGCCGACAGCGTCACGTATCGCACCCTGTTCAGCGTCTTCGCGGGCGTGCTGCTGGGGTTCTCGATCGCAGCGATCTGGCTCGCGGGCAACCCCGTCGCGTGGCAGGCGCTGCTGGATGCGGTCAATGCCGCCATCCCGGGGCTCATCGGCGAGGAGGGCGTCATCGACTCCGACGCGATCCAGGCGCCCGCGGGCCTCACCATCGCCGGGATCATCGCGCTCGTAGGACTCGTCGGCGCCGCCATCGGCGCGATCGGGTCGCTGCGGATCGCCTTCCGCACGCTCACGGGCCAGCTCACCGACGACGTACTGTTCATCTGGGTGCTGCTGCGCAACCTCGCGCTCGGGCTCGGGATCGGCGCCGCGTTCGTCGCATCGGCGGGCGTGACCATCCTCGGCACGGCGGGGATCGGGTGGGTGGGGGAGTGGCTCGGGCTCGCCCCGAGCGACCCGCTGATGCAGGTCGGCACGCGCGGGGTCACGATCATCGTCGTGTTCGTGCTGGATGCCGTGGCGATCGCCGTGCTGTTCCGCGTGCTGGCCGGCGTGCGGCCGTCGGCGCGGGCGCTGTGGTCGGGCGCCCTGCTCGGCGCGGTCGGGCTCACCGTGCTGCAGCAGCTGTCTGGCCTGTTCATCGGCGGAGCATCCGCGAACCCGCTCCTGGCCACGTTCGCCTCGCTCATCGCGCTGCTGATCTGGCTGAACCTCTCGGCGCAGGTGGTGCTCATCTCCGGCGCCTACATCGTGACCGGCATGGAGGAGGAGGTCGACCGCGTGCGCGCCCGGCACGGCGCACCGACCTTCGCGAGGCGCCGCGTGCAGCGGGCCGAGGAGTCGGTGCGCGTCGCCAGTGATGAGCTGTTCCGGGCGCGCGAGCTGGAGGAGAAGGAGCGGGTGAAGGCCTCCGGGGGCGATCGGGAATCTGAGGCGCAGGAGGCGCGATGACGGAGACGGTGCCGACCTACACGGCCGCCCAGGTGCGGATCGCCGAGACTCCGCTGCTCGCGGCGGGGGAGCCGCTCATGCGCCGCGCGGCGGCCGCGCTCGCCACGATCGTGAGCGAACAGGTGACGGATGCCGCGCGCCCCGGCATCCTCATCCTCGCCGGCAGCGGAGACAACGGCGGCGACGCGCTGTTCGCGGCGGCCGGGCTCGCCGGGGCGTACCCGGTGGACATCGTGCTCGTGGCGGACCGGTTCCACGAGGAGGCTCTGGCCGCGGCCCTCGCGGCGGGAGCGCGGCGGGTCGAGGTGTCTGCGGCGCGGGACGGCGACTACGCGGTCATCGTGGACGGGATCCTCGGGATCGGCGCCGGCGGCCCGTTGCGGGGGACGGCGCGGGAGGTGGTGTCGTCGCTGCTGCCGTCGCTGGACTCGGTGCGAGTCGTTGCGGTCGATCTGCCGAGCGGGCTGCACCCCGACACCGGCGCCGCGGACGACGTTGTGCTGTCGGCATCCGTGACCGTGACGTTCGGCGCGGTGAAGGCCGGGCTGGTGGCCGGCGGCGGGCCTTCGCTGTGCGGGGAGATCGTGCTCGTCGACCTCGGCCTCGGCTTGGAGCCTGCGGACGCGGCGGGCACGGCATCCGTCGCCCGTGTGGTGCCGGGCTGAGTGGGCCGGCCTCGAGACTGCAGGGCGCGCACCGCACCGGCCCGCCGCACCCGTCCTACAGTGAGACGATCTCGAGGATCTCGTCCAAGCCGCGAACGTCGGCCGCATTGCGGGTGATGAGAGGGAGATGATGCGCCGCGGCGGTAGCGGCGATCATCCGGTCGACGGTGTTCGCCCGTGGACGTTGACCCCGCTCGACCGCAGCCTGCACGATCCGTTCATACTCCCGCGCACACGCATCGTCGAACGGCACACCAGAACCGAACGCCCGCGAGATCTCATCGATGCGGCGGACACGGTGCCGCAGCGTGCCGGTATCGGCGGCGGTGACCAGCCCCAGGCGCAATTCGGCATAGGTGAGCGCGGAGATGAGAAGGCGGTCATACGGCAGCGCCTCAACGGTCTCCGAGTCGACCGCGCCGATCAGCGCAGAGGTGTCTAGTAGGGCAACGCGAGTCACCGCTCCTCGCCCCACACGTCGCGGGTCTCCTCTGCCCGCTGACGCGCGAGGTCATCGGCCCACTCGTCATCGACACGGGTGCGTTCGAGGACCGCAACGAGCTCGCGCGGACTGACCCCTTCCCTGACGGTGTGGGGCACGAGGTCGGCAATCGGCTTGTTGCGTCGCGTGATGACGACCACCTCGCCTTCTTCGAGGGCGTCGATCGCGCTGGTGGGGTTCTGACGCAGTTCGCGCAGGGGAAGAGTCCTGACCATGCCGTCATTGTAGCTCAGGAACTACATTCTCTGTCGTCTCGGTGAGTGGTGGGCGGGAACGGCATTTGCCCCGATTGTGTTTGGCGAGGCGGCGGGAGCGGCATCCGTCGCCCTTGTGGTGCGTCAGGCGTCGGCGAACGGATCACTCTCCGGGCCGCGCGGCGGTGTTGCGCGTCGGCCGATTTCGGTGAGCTCGGCGCTTCCGGTGTAGTGGCGACCGCGCTTCTCGCCGAACGGCAGGAGCAGCCCGCTGTCGACCAGTGTCTTGAAGTCACGGGTTGCGGTCTGCTCGGAGATCGCGTTGCCACCCTCGGCGAGGGTCGCCATGTAGGTCGACCGTCGCACCCGGAAGCCATGCACCGCGTCGAACAGCGCCGCGATCGTGCGTTCGGGGAGATGACGGGCCGTTGTCAGCGCCTCCAGTTCCGACCATATCTGCTCGGTCCGCTTGACCCGCCGTTGCAGAGTGAGCGCTTGGCGGAGATGCGCGGTGAGGATGAACCGAATCCAGGGACGGGTGTCGTTGCCGGGATTCCAGCCACCACCGCCGACCTGAGCGAGGACGTCGTAGTAGGCCTGGGTGTTTCTGCCGAGGTACTCCTCGATGCTCATGAAGACGGGCGCCAGTACGCCGCCCGCCGCGAGCACCAGGCTCTGCAGGCACCGGGCCATACGACCGTTCCCGTCGCGGAACGGGTGGATCATGACGAGATTCAGATGCGCCATGGCGGCTCGGACCAGCGCGGTCTCGTCACTCGTGTTGACGGATTCGATCAGCGCTTCCATCAGACTCTGAACGCGCTCGAGGTCTGCACCTTCGTGGACGATGTCGCCCGTACGCTCATCACGCACGTAGATCGCGCCCGCCCGCCAGCGTCCCGGGCGACTCGTCAGGTCGTAGCTGGTCATCATGAAGTGGAGGCTCTTGACGAGGTCTTCCGACAGCACGAACGGTGGTTCTTGCACGAGCTGAAGGACATAGGTCATCGCCGAGATGTAGCCCTCGAGAGCACGTCGGGTCTCGGTGTTCGCGTCCAGGGGCTCTTCGCCGAGCGCAACGGCCGCGGCGTCGTCGAGGGCGGCGTCGTACCCTTCGATGCTATTCGAGCCCTGCACGTTGCGCGCGAAGGCCATTCGCCGGAGCGATCCGGTCCAGCGCTTCGGCTCGTGCAGCTGGAACCGAAGCGTCTTTCGGAGCGCCTCGATCTGGTCGAGGACCTCGAGTTCGCGCTCATCGAGCGAGGGCGCAGTGAAGAGCGTGGGAGTAATAGCAATTGATTCGCTCATGATGACTATAATAAAGCATCATTACGATGTTTGGTAATAACCAAAGCATCATCGCGGCGCAGCGGGTCAATCGCGCAGCATCGGCACCGTCTCTCGTCGAGCATGCCCTTCCGTCGCCGAGCATGCCGGGCAAGCTCGGTGAGGAACAGGCGAGGTCGGCGGGAGAGGGGCGAGGTCGGTGCCGAAGGGGCAAGCTCGGCGCGGGGCGTCAGCGGGCGTAGCGGTCGACGAAGTTCTTGAGGATCAGGCTCGGGTGCGAGACGGCCGCGCGGCGCACGGCGGCGAGGGTGAGCTCGAGCTCGTCGGCGGCGAAGTATCCGTGGTCGGCGTAGGCGTGGATGCGCGTCGTGATCCCGTCGACGTCGAGCTCGGGATGGAACTGCGTCGCGTACACGTTCTCGCCCACCCGGAACATCTGCACGGGGCACCCCGGCGACGACGCCAGCAGCACCGCCGACGGCGGCAGCTGCGAGATCGCCTCCTTGTGTCCCACGAAGGCATCGAACGTCTCGGGCAGGCCGGCGAGAAGGGGGTCGGATGCCGCACCCTTCGCCTGCGTCACAGGGACGACGCTGATGGGCTCGGGGTAGGTGCGGTCGATGACCGCGCCCTGGTGCGTGCCGAGGGTGCCGATGCCGTAGCAGGCGCCGAGGAACGGGAAGTCGCGGGCGACGACCTCGTCGAGGAGCGTCTGGAACTCGGCTTCGACGCGGTGCTGGACCGCGGACTTCTTCTCGTCGGGGTCGGAGGCGTTGAACGGGCCGCCCCCGACGAAGATGCCCGAGAGTGCGTCGAGGTCGAATCGCGGCATCCGCTCGGACTCGAGTCGCACCCGGATGAGCTGGTCGGGCGTGAGCCCGGTGTAGCGGAGGAAGAGCGCGTACTCCTCGTCGGCGGGGAGATCCTCGGCGCGGGTGGCGAGGAGGACGAACGGCTTCACCCCCCAAGCCTACGGTCCCGCGGCGCGACGCTTTCGACGAGCTCAGCGACCGGGGTCAGCGACCAGTCACCTCGCGGGGGAGAACTGGTGCGTCCAGCTCGACACCGCACCCGCGGCGATCGACACGCCCTCCTTCGGCACCGCGGTGACGGTGACCAGGGCGCCGGCCGGAACCTTGACCGCCGGGATGCGCACCTTCTCGCCGTCGACGTAGTAGTCGAAGTGGCGGTCGGGCACGACGATCACGAGGTCCGCGTTCGACCCGCGCGGATCCACGAACTTCGGCTCGCGCGGCGTCGCCACCTCGGTCAGCACCGGAACCACCCCGAAGTCCATGTCGCTCGCGAGGTAATAGCTCGTGTACGACGGCTGGTTGTACGTGGTGTTCTGGCGCGCCACCTCGGCGCGGTACTGCACGTCGTGCATCAGCGTCGGCAGCTTGTGGCCGGTGACCTCGGTGCTCGAGTAGATGCGCAGCGCGGTCGAGTCGGTCGTGCGCACCAGCAGCTCCTCGCGCCAGTCGCCCAGCACATCCGCGACGAGCGACGGGTTGCCCTTCGTGCCGTTGTTCGTGAGCGTCCCCGTCGCAGTGAGCAGGGTGCCACGCGTCCAGTCGCGGATCGTCGGCGTGACCTCGAGGGCGCCGTCGACGATCTGCGTCGTCAGGTCGGCCGCCCAGCGGATCGACTGGTTGGTCCCCGGGATCGCCGTGCCCAGGATTCCTCCGGTCGCGCTCAGGAGTCCGGATGCCTCGGTCCCGCCGGGCATACTCGCCCAGACCTCGATGCCCGCGACATCGCTGCGCACGTCGCCGATCATGCTGCGCCCGGTGTCACGCCCGGAGTAGGCCCCGAACAGGACCTCGCCGGTCGCGGCATCCCTCATCGCCGAACCGTACGGCGCGAACGTGCCGCCCTCGTGCGCGGTCCAGATCTCGAGACCGGGCCGGCTCGGGTCGATGTCGGTGACGTGCATCGCGTCGCCGTGGCCGAGCCGGACGTTCTCGCCGGGCGCCGCGCTGCCCTCGGGCAGCACGTCGAACGAGCTGTACAGCAGGCTGCCGTCGTCGTCGATGGTCGCGGCGCCGTAGACGATCTCGTGCTTGCCGTCGCCGTCGACGTCGGCCGCGCTCAGCGAGTGGAAGCCCTGCGTGGTGATGGTGGCGAACTCGGGATCGGTGCCGTCGCGCCCGTGCGGGCCGTCGTTGAACGGGTTCGTCAGCGGCACGTGCCCGCTGTCGACGAACCAGCGCTGCGTCAGGTGGTCGCCGTCCCAGTCGTAGGCCGCGATGGTCGAGCGGGTGTAGTAGCCGCGGGCGAAGATCGCCGACGGGTGCGTGCCGTCGAGGTACGCGACACCGGCGAGGAAGCGGTCGACGCGGTTGCCCGGCTCGATGCGCGCCATCGCGTAGTCGCCCCACAGCAGGCCGTCGTCGTCGCGGCCCGGCACGTAGCGCACGGTCTCGAGCTCCTCGCCGGTGGCCGAGTCGAAGACGGTGAGGTACTCGGGCCCGTCGACGATGAAGCCCTCGAACTGCCGCAGCAGGTTGTTGCCGCTGCGGGCGAGCGCGTACACGTCGATGAAGTAGTCCGCGAGCTGCTCGGCACTCTCCTCCGAGAGCGGGTAGTCATGCTCGACCGGGATGCCCCAGGCCTCCTCGAGCGTGGCCGGCCAGTTGCCGGCCACCACCTCGGGGTGCTCGGTCCATCCGCGGAACATCGCCACGAGGTGGTCCTGGTAGTCGTCGGCGCTCATGCGATAGTCGTCGGCGTGCGAGTAGCCGGCCGCGACGTCGTCGGCGAGCATCGTGATGTTCGCCTCGGCGGCGACCGTGCCGTCTTCGTAGCGGATCGACTTGGTGCCCGGCGCGGTCTTGAGAATCGTCTCGGACCGGCCGTCGCCGTCGAAGTCGTAGACCATGAACTGCGTGTAGTGCGCACCGGCGCGGATGTTGACGCCGAGGTCGATGCGGTTCAGCAGCGTGCCGTCGAGCTCGTACGTGTCGAGGTACACGGGACCGGTGTAGCCGCGCTGCGACACGTCCTTCGAGTTGGACGGGTCCCACTTGACGATGAACTCGTAGGCGCCGTCGCCATCGACGTCGGCGACGCTCGCGTCATTGGCGGAGTACGTGTAGGCCTCGCCGACAGGCGTCACGCCGTCGGCCGGCTTCTGCAGCGGCAGGTCGTAGTAGCCGTCGCTCCAGGGCGAGACGGCGGGGGACTGCTCGCCGGTGATGTCGTGCCACGCCGGCGCGACGGTGTACGTTGACGCGGCGGTGCCGGCGGGATCGGCGAAGTTCGTGCTGTCGTCGATGGTCGCGATGCGCTCGCCGTCGCGGAACACCGCGAACGACGGCCCGCTCACACCGGTCGCCGTCGCCGGGCCGGCCTCGGAGCCGAGGAGACGCCAGCTGAGGAACACGCCCTCGCCGGTGGAGACCGCGACCAGCCCGCGGTCGAGGGACTCGAGCTGCGCTGTTGCTTTGCCGTGGTTGCCGTGGTTGTCGTGGTTGCCGTGCGCGTTGGGGGGCTGTGCGATGGCGGGCTGTGCGAGCCCGAGGATCAGGGCGCCGGCGGCGCCGCCGGCCAGGAGTGCGCGGAGGGATGCTCTGGGGAGACTCATCGTCGAATCGACCTCTCAAGGGGGTGGAATACGTTTTCCCGAGCGACGATAGTTCGCGCCTGGAGCCCGGTCAACGGAGTGCGGCCCTTCATTGGAACGTTTTAATGTTGGGGCCGCTCCGGTCCCCGAGCTTGTCGCGGGGTCGGCGTTGCGTGCGGGCGACGCTTCGACGAGCTCAGCGACCGGTCCCTTGGTTCCCGAGCTTGTCGAGGGGTCGGTGTTGCGTGCGGGCGACGCTTCGACGAGCTCAGCGACCGGTCCCTCGGTCCCCGAGCTTGTCGAGGGGTCGGTGGTGCGTGCTGGCGACGCTTCGACGAGCTCAGCGACCAGTCCCTCGGTCCCCGAGCGTGTCGAGGGGTCGGTGTTGCGTGCTGGCGACGCTTCGACGAGCTCAGCGACCAGTCCCTCGGTCCCCGAGCGTGTCGAGGGGTGGACGCCCCCCGACGATGACCGACTATGTGTTTTGACGCATAATGGCTCGATGAAGGAGCATCCCATGGCTAAGAGCTTTGACGACCTCGCAACGCGCGCCGAGAAGAACTGGAGCGTCGATGAGCAGCGAGTGCACGATGCCGCCGCAAAGTCGTGGAGTCAGCCGGCACTGTCGGCTGCCACCGGCATCCAGCAGTCGGAGATCAGTCGGATCGAGTCGGGGGCAGCAAATCCCACGGTCGCGACGATCAGCAAACTCGCCGACGCGCTTGACCTGAAGCTCTCTCTGACGCCCCAGCACTAGGCGGGCGTGGTTGCCGGCGCTCGCGCGGCATCCGCTCGCGTTCGTCGCGTTCTCGCGCGTTCGTCTGGCAGGACGTCGGGCCGTGGGCGCCCCGACATGCGGGGTGACACGCCCGGGATCGCGAATTCGTCCTGCGAGCCGAACCGATGCCGCGGCCGGGGCGACGCTTCGACGGGCTCAGCGACCGGACCCTTGGTCCCGAGCGTGTCGAGGGGTCGGTGTTGCGTGCGGGCGACGCTTCGACAAGCTCAGCGACCGGGGGCGCAGCGACCGGGGGCGCTACGAGGCGTAGGTGACGAGCCCCAGCTCCACCGGCGACACGAGCTGCGGGTGCGACGGCACGACGCGCACGGTGTAGCCGAAGGTGCCGGTGACGGTGAGCGGCAGCACGCCGGTGAACGTGGTCACGCCGTCCGCGGCATCGCCGACCGGCGAGAGCCGGTAGACGGAGTGGTCGCGGGCGAGCGCATCGTCCTCGTTCGTGCGGCCGTAGGCGAGCTCGACGGCGACGTCGTCGGGGGAGAGACCGTCGAGCCGCACGAACGCGCGCACCTCGAGCCGGTCGCCCGCCTGCGCCTGCTGCGGGATGCCGGAGGAGTCGACGTTCACGACGCGGACGTCACGCCAGGCATCCTTCACCCGTGTCACGAAGCCCGCGAGCGCCCTCGCCTCGGCGAACCCGTCGGCGCGCAGTGCGGCATCGTGCACGGCCGCCGGCACGTACAGCCGCGTGACGTAGTCCTGCACCATGCGGTCGCTCGTCGCCTTGGTGCCGAGGTCGGTCATCGTGTGGCGCACCATGCCGAGCCAGCCCAGCGGGATTCCGCCCTCGCGCTCGTAGAACTTCGGCACGAGCTGGTTCTCGATCAGGTCGTACAGTGCGGATGCCTCGACGTCGTCGCGCTCCTCGTCGCTGGCGGCGGTGTCGGCGGTCGGGATCGCCCAGCCGTTCTGGCCGTCGTACCACTCGTCCCACCATCCGTCGAGGATCGACAGGTTCAGCACGCCGTTGAGCGCCGCCTTCATGCCGGACGTGCCGCACGCCTCGAGCGGACGCAGCGGGTTGTTCAGCCACACGTCGCAGCCGGGGTACAGGGTCTTCGCGAGCGTGATGTCGTAGTCGGGGAGGAAGACGATCCGCCCGCGCACCTTCGGGTCGCGGCTGAAGCGCACCAGCTGCTGTATGAGGATCTTGCCCGAGTCGTCGGCCGGGTGCGACTTGCCGCCGATCACGATCTGCACGGGCCGCTTCTTGTCGGTGAGCAGCTTCGTGAGCCGCTCGGGGTCGCGGAGCATGAGCGTCAGGCGCTTGTACGTCGGCACGCGGCGCGCGAAGCCGATCGTCAGCACCTCGGGGTCGAGGATGTCGTGCACCCAGGCCGGGACGACTCCGGTGCCTCCGGCGGAGACGGATGCCGCGACGCGCCGCCGCGCCTCGGCGACCAGCTCGCCCTTCATCTCCTGTCGGACGCCCCAGAGCTCGGCATCCGTCACTGTCTCGCGGTTCGTCCAGTCGTGGGTGTCGGAGTGCGCGTCGCCGAATGCGCGTTCGCTGACGGCCTTGATCGCCGGGTGCACCCACGTGGGGGCGTGCACTCCGTTGGTGATGGACGTGATCGGCACCTCGTCGGCATCCACCCCCGGCCAGAGCTGCCCGAACATCCCGCGACTGACCTCACCGTGGAGCACCGAGACGCCGTTCGCGTGCTGGCCGAGGTGGAGGCCCAGCACCGCCATGTTGAAGACGCCCTGGTCGCCGCCCTCCCAGGTCTCGAGTCCGAGGGCGATCGCGCGCCCGGCGTCGAGGTTCGCGAACAGCCCGGCCGCGAGGAAGTCGGCGATGAGCTCGCGCGGGAACCGGTCGATGCCGGCCGGGACGGGAGTGTGCGTGGTGAACACGGTCGACGCGCGCACCTGCGCGAGCGCTTCGTCGAAAGTGAGGCCGTCCTGGGTGATGAGCTCCGACATCCGCTCCAGGCCCTGGAACCCGGCGTGGCCCTCGTTGGTGTGGTAGACCTCCGGGGCGGGGCGCCCGGTCGCGGCCGAGAACGCCCGCACCGCGCGCACGCCGCCGACGCCGAGGAGCAGCTCCTGCAGGAGCCGGTGCTCGCCGCCGCCGCCGTAGAGTCGATCGGTGACCCGGCGCATGTCCTCGGTGTTCGAGGGGGTCTCGGAATCCAGCAGCAGCAGCGGGATGCGGCCGATGTCGGCCACCCACACGCGGGCGTGCAGGCGCCGGTCGCCGGGGAGGTCGAGGGCGATCTCGATCGGCTGCTGGTCGGTGTCGCGGAGGAGCGTCAGCCCGAGGCCGTACGGGTCGAGGAGCGGATAGCTCTCACGCTGCCAGCCGTCGTCGCCGATCGACTGGCGGAAGTAGCCGGCGCGGTAGAAGAGGCCGACGCCGGTCAGCGGCACGCCCAGGTCGGACGCGCTCTTGAGGTGGTCGCCGGCGAGGATGCCGAGACCTCCGGAGTACTGCGGGAGCGACCCGTCCACCCCGAACTCGGGGGAGAAGTACGCGATGTGCGAGGGCTTGTCGCCGTCGAGGCGCTGGAACCAGCGATCGCCGATGAGGTACGCAGTGAGGCGTTCGTCCTCCTCGCGGACGCGCGTGACGAACTCCTCGTCGTGCGCGAGCTCGTCGAGCCGCTCCTGACCGAGTGCACCCAGCATCCGCGCCGGATTCGCGCCGATCTCATCCCACAGCGCCGGGTCCATCGAGGCGAACAGCGCGTGGGTCGCGCGGCTCCACGACCAGCGCCAGTTGGAGGCGAGCCGGTCGAGCGGCGCGAGCGAGTCGGCGAGCACAGGGCGGACGGTGAACGTTCGAATGGCCTTCACGATCGCGATTCTAGGGGAATCGAGTGGAAACGCTTGCACCAGGTCGGGTGAACGGATGCCGCTCGGGCCGGCGCCCGGTACGGCATCGTGGGGGCCGGCTACGGGGCTCGTGCGGGCCGGGTGCGGGCCGTTTTGCGGGCGGGGTGCGGGTCGTGCGGTCGGAGTGCGGTCGGAGTGCGGTCTGTATGCGGGCCGGTGCGGCATCGTGCGGGCCGGGTGCGGGGCCGGGTGCGGGCCGGGTGCGGGCCGTATGCGGGCGGGTACGGCATCGTGCGGGCCGGGTGCGGGGCCGGGTGCGGGCCGTATGCGGGCGGGTACGGCATCGTGCGGGCCGGGTGCGGGGCTCGTGCGGGCGGGTACGGCATCGTGCGGGGCTCGTGCGGGCCGGGTGCCAGCCGCGTGCGGGCATCGTGCGGGCCGGGTGCGGGCCGGGTGCGGGCCGGGTGCGGCATGATCGGGGAATGACTGACATCCGCTCTCGCACGTTCGACTGGGCCGACCCGGCGGAGGCGCTCACCCGCGCCCGCAGCGCGGGCACCGGACTCGACGCGCTGCGCGCCATGATCGACGGAACGATCCCGCCGCCGCCCATCGCCCAGCTGATGGGGTTCACCCTCGTCGAGGTCGCGGAGGGCCTCGCCGTCTTCGAATGCCGGCCGGCGGAGTTCCACTACAACCCGATCGGCGCCGTGCACGGCGGGCTCGCCTGCACGCTCCTGGACTCCGCCCTCGGCTGCGCCGGACACACCACGCTGCCCGGCGGCGTGGGCTACACCTCCGTCGACCTCAACGTCCGCTACCTGCGGCCGATCACCCACGAG
>Ga0307505_10001210_pt1 | contig 22156 bp, 23 predicted proteins | sample 23_S_MG_FD_202183 | JGI IMG/M metagenome (GOLD analysis project Ga0307505, IMG submission 202183) | Soil microbial communities from Populus trichocarpa stands in riparian zone in the Pacific Northwest, United States - 23_S | ecosystem: Environmental > Terrestrial > Soil > Riparian zone > Trees...
CACCGAGTAGCCGTGCTTTTCCGCGTGCGCCTGGATGGCGGCGCCCAGGTCCCCCAGCTGGGCGCCGGCGCGCACGCACTCGATGCCGCGCCACATGCACTCGTAGGTGACTTCGGCAAGCCGGCGCGCCTGGATGCTCGGTTCGCCGATGTAGTACATGCGGCTGCTGTCGCCGTGGAAGCCGTCCTTGATCACCGTGACGTCGATGTTCAGGACGTCCCCGGGCTTGAGCATGCGCTCCCCCGGGATGCCGTGGCAGACCTGGTGGTTGACGGAGGTGCAGATCGACTTGGGAAACGGTTTGTAGCCGGGCGGCGCGTAATTCAGCGGCGCCGGCGTCGTGCCCTGCACGCCCACCATGTAGGCGTGGCAAAGGTCGTTCAGCCGGCCGGTGGTGACCCCGGGCTTGACGTAGGGCGCGATGTAGTCGAGAACCTCGCCGGCGAGGCGGCCGGCGAGGCGCATCTTGTCGATCTCTTCGGGGGTCTTCAGCGTGACGCTCATCTGGGGGAAAAAGGCTGATTATGCTAGAATTTTGGGCTGGTCAGCGGCGTGTTCAAGAGCGTGGCAGGCCAAATTTCCCGCCCCGGCCGGTTAGGGTGCCCGCAAGGGTTTTCGGTTGGACCGGGGCGGCAGACATCAACCCTAAGGAGTGCATCGTGTCGGCAAGCATGCGTGAAATGCTGGAGGCGGGGGTCCATTTCGGACATCAGACCCGCTATTGGAACCCGAAGATGGCTCCGTACATCTTCGGCCATCGCAACAAGATCCACATCATCAACCTGGAAAAGACCCTGGCGCTGTACCAGGACGCGCTGAAGTACGTGCGCCAGCTGGCGGCCAATCGCGGCAGCATCCTGATGGTGGGCACCAAGCGCCAGGCGCGCGAGATCGTGCGCGAGGAAGCGCTGCGCTGCGGCATGCCGTTCGTCGACCATCGCTGGCTCGGCGGCATGCTGACGAACTTCAAGACCGTCAAGCAGTCCATCAAGCGCCTGAAGGAAATGGAGTTGATGGCCGAGGACGGCACGTTCGAGAAAATGGCGAAGAAGGAAGCGCTCGGCCTGCAGCGCGAGCTGACCAAGCTGCAGCGCTCATTGGGCGGCATCAAGGAGCTCTCCGGGTTGCCCGATGCCCTGTTCGTCATCGACGTCGGCTACCAGAAGGGCGCCATCGCCGAGGCGGTCAAGCTCGGCATCCCCGTGGTGGGGGTGGTCGACACCAACCACACGCCCGAGGGCATCAGCTACGTCATCCCCGGCAACGACGATTCCAGCCGGGCGATCCGGCTCTACGCGCGCGGCATCGCGGACGCGGTGCTGGAAGGCCGCTCGACGTCGGTGGAGGAAGTGGCGGCGGCTTCGCGCGACGAATTCGTCGAAGTCGATGAAGAGGGCGGCGCCTGAACGCTCGCCACCGGCAGCGCAACAGGGGCCCTCGGCCCCTTTTTTTGACCTTGGGAGCATGACGGAATGGCGGAGATCAGCGCAAGCCTGGTGAAGGAACTGCGGGAACTGACCGGGCTCGGGATGATGGAATGCAAGAAGGCGCTGGTCGAGACCGGCGGCGACCTGAAGAAGGCCGAGGAGTTGCTGCGCATCAAGAGCGGCGCCAAGGCGAGCAAAGTGGCGAATCGCGTTGCCGCCGAAGGCGTACTTGGCGCATGGCTGTCGCCAGACGGAAAACTCGGTGCATTGGTCGAGGTGAATTGCGAGACCGACTTCGTCGCGAAGAACGAAGACCTGCTTGCCTTCGCAAAGTCCTTGGCTGAGATTGCTGCGACAAAAGCGCCGGGGGATGCTGCGGCACTCTCCGCGCTTGGAGACGTTGAGTCCCGAAGACAGGCGCTCATCCAAAAGATCAACGAGAACATTTCGATTCGCCGAATCGCACGCCTCCAGGCGACCGGTCGCATTGCGCTCTATTTGCATGGGGTGAAGATTGGGGTCCTTGTGGACATTGACGGTCCTGAGGAATTGGCCAAGGACCTTGCGATGCATATCGCGGCCTTCAAGCCGCGATATCAAGCGAAGTCCGACGTGCCCGCTGATGAAGTCGCGCGTGAACGCGATATCGCGGCGGCCCGCGCCAAGGAATCCGGGAAGCCCCCGGAGATCGTGGCGAAGATGGTGGAAGGTGCGGTAAACAAGGTGCTCAACGAGATCACACTGCTCGGCCAGTCCTTCGTGAAGGACGACAAGCAGACAGTGGAGAAGGTGCTCGCTGCGAAGAAAGCAAAGCTGCATGGCTACCGCCTTCTGGTGGTGGGCGAGGGCATCGAAAGGAAGAGCACCGACTTCGCCGCCGAAGTGATGGCGACGGCGGGAGCCGCGCACTAGTGCCCACGATGAAGCCGCGCGAAGCCATCGCCGCCGCGAAGTACAAGCGCATCCTCCTCAAGCTGTCGGGAGAGGCGCTGATGGGCGACGACGCCTACGGCATCAACCGGCAGACCATCGATACGATCGTCGGCGAGATCGCCACCGTGTCGCGCCTCGGCGTCGAGATCGGCGTGGTGATCGGCGGCGGCAACATCTTCCGCGGCGTGGCGCTGGGCGCCGCCGGCATGGACCGCGCCACCGCCGACTACATGGGCATGCTGGCCACGGTGATGAACGCGCTCGCGCTGCAGGACGCCATGCGCCGCGCCGGCATCGACAGCCGGGTGCAATCGGCCCTCAACATCGAGCAGGTGGTGGAGCCCTACATCCGCGGCAAGGCCATCCGCTACCTGGAAGAGGGCAAGGTGGTGGTGTTCGCCGCCGGCACCGGCAATCCGTTCTTCACCACCGACACCGCGGCCGCGCTGCGCGCCAGCGAAGTGGGCGCGCAGATCGTGCTCAAGGGCACCAAGGTGGACGGGGTGTATACCGCCGACCCGCGGAAGGATGCCAAGGCGACGCGCTACCACCGCCTGACCTTCGACGAAGCCATCCAGCGCAACCTGAAGGTGATGGACGCCACGGCGCTGACCCTGTGCCGGGACCAGAAGCTGCCGATCAACGTGTTCAGCATCTTCCGCAAGGACGCGCTGCTGCGCGTGGTCGTCGGCGAGGACGAAGGCACGCTGGTACACGTCTGACGGAGAGGACCCTATGCTTGCCGAGCTGCGCAAGACCACCGAACAGAAGATGCACAAGAGCGTGGAGGCCTTCAAGGTCGACCTGTCCAAGGTGCGCACCGGGCGGGCGCACACCGGGCTGCTGGACCACATCACGGTGGACTACTACGGCACCCAGACGCCCCTGGCGGGGGTGGCCAAGGTGATCCTGCTCGACGGGCGCACCATCGGCGTGTCGCCGTTCGAGAAGAAGATGATCCCGGTGGTGGAGAAGGCGATCCGCGAGTCGGACCTCGGCCTCAACCCGGCCACCGCGGGCGACACCATCCGCGTGCCGATGCCCTCGCTCACCGAGGAGCGGCGCAAGGAGCTGATCAAGGTGGTGCGCCACGAGGCCGAGAACGCGCGCGTCGCCGTGCGCAACCTGCGCCGCGACGCCAACCACCACCTGAAGGAGGCGCTGAAGAAGAAGGAAGTGTCGGAGAACGACGAGCGCCGCGCGCAGGACGAGGTGCAGAAGCTCACCGACCGTTCGATCGGCGAGATCGACAAGCTGCTGCAGCAGAAGGAAGCCGAGTTGCTCGCGGTCTAGACGCTGCTTGACCCAAGACAGCTCCACCGAAGCGATACCGCAGCACGGCGCAGTGCCGCGGCACATCGCCGTGATCATGGACGGCAACGGCCGCTGGGCCAAGCGCCGGCACCTGCCGCGCTTCGCCGGCCATCGCCGCGGCGTGGAGGCGGTGCGCGGCGCCGTGCAGGCTTGCGCCGAGCGCGGGGTGCGCTTCCTCACCCTGTTCGCCTTCAGCTCCGAGAACTGGCGCCGGCCCGCCGAGGAAGTGGCGCTGCTGATGCAGCTGTTCCATGGTGCCCTGAGCAACGAGGTGGAGAAATTGCACCGCAACGGCATCCGCCTGCGCGTGGTGGGCGACCTGGCGCGCTTCGATGCACGCATGCGCACGTTGATCGAGCAGGGCGAGCGCCTGACGGCGGCGAACACGCGCCTGACCCTCACCATCGCGGCGAACTACGGCGGCCGCTGGGACATCCTGCAGGCCGTGAGCCGGCTGCTGCGCGAGCGCCCGGAAGCCGCGCAGGCGCCCCTCGAGGAGGCGCAGCTCGCGCCGTTCCTCGCCATGAGCCACGCCCCGGAACCGGACCTCTTCATCCGCACCGGCGGCGAGCAGCGCGTGAGCAATTTCCTGCTGTGGCAGCTGGCGTATACCGAGTTGTACTTCACCGAGACGCTGTGGCCCGATTTCGACGGCGCGGCGCTCGACGCCGCGATCGCCTCCTACGCGAGCCGCGAGCGCCGCTTCGGCCGCACCAGCGAGCAGCTCGAAGAGGCGAACCGGCCGGCTTCCGCGCAGGCCAGTGCGGCTGCCTGAAGGCCTGTGGCTGCGCGTGGCCACGGCCGTCGTGCTGCTGGGCGGCTTTCTTGCCGCACTGCGCTGGCTCGATGCGCGCCAGCTCGCGCTGCTGCTGGCGATCGCGGTTGCGTTGGCGGGACATGAATGGGGTCGCCTGGCCGGGCTCGGCCGGCCGCAGGCGCTGCTCTACGCGATTCTCGCCGCTGCCGCGTTCGGCGCTGCCGCGACCGCCTGGCTGGCGGCGCCGCGCGCGCTGGTGCCGCTGTGCGCGGTGAGCGCGCTGTTCTGGCTGCTCCTGGTGCCCGCCTGGCTGCGCCGCGGCCTCGGCGGCAGCGGGTGCACGGCGCTCGCGGCGTCCGGCATCGTCGTGCTGGTGCCGACTGGCCTGGCGGTGCTGGCATTGCCGGCGCAAGGCCTGCTGCTGGTCCTCGGCCTGGTGTGGATCGCCGATACCGCCGCGTACTTCGCCGGCCGCGCCTTCGGCAAGCGTCTGCTGGCCCCGACAATCAGCCCGGGCAAGACCTGGGAGGGGGTGGCCGGCGCCGTCGCCGCCACCCTTATCTACGCTATCATCTGCGCGGTACCGGGCGCGCCATTCGCGGAGCGCGTGCGCGATGCGGCCTGGATTCCCTATCTGGCCGGAGCCGTGCTCCTGTGTGCACTCAGTATCGTGGGCGACCTGTTCGAATCCGCACTCAAGCGCCGGGCGGGCGCCAAGGACAGCGGCAGGCTCCTCCCCGGCCACGGCGGCATCCTTGATCGCATCGACAGCATGACCGCAAGCCTCCCGATCGCCGCCTTGCTGCTGACCTGGCTGCACGCCGCGTGACGCCGCCCTCCCCGGCTGAGGCGCCGCGCCGGCCCCGGGGCCTGGTGCTGCTCGGCGCCACCGGCTCGATCGGCGCCAGCACGCTGGACGTGATCGCGCGCCACGCCGACCGCTACACGCCGCTGGCGCTTACCGCGCACAGTTCCGCCGAACGGCTGCTGGAACTGTGCCGCGTGCACCGGCCGCGCCGCGCCGTGCTGTCCGGATGCGGCGAGGATGCCGCGCTGCGCCGGCGCTTCGCCGACTTCGGGTGCGAACTGCTGTTCGGCGCGCGCGCGCTGGAGGAAGTCGCGGCGGCGCCCGGCTGCGATACCGTGATGGCCGCCATCGTGGGCGCGGCAGGCCTGCCCGCCACGCTTGCGGCGGCGCGCGCCGGCAAGCGCCTGTTGCTGGCGAACAAGGAAGCGCTGGTGATGGCGGGCCCGCTGTTCATGCGCGCCGTGCGCGAATCGGGCGCCACGCTGCTGCCGATCGACAGCGAGCACAACGCGGTGTTCCAGTGCCTGCCGCAGGCCGGCGGCGCGGTGACGCTGCGCGGCGTGCGCAAGATCCTGCTCACCGCCTCTGGCGGCCCGTTCCGCGCCCTGCCGATCGAGCGCCTGCATGGGGTGACGCCGCAACAGGCCTGCGCGCATCCCAACTGGGTGATGGGTCGCAAGATCTCGGTCGATTCGGCGACCATGATGAACAAGGGCCTGGAAGTCATCGAGGCCTGCTGGCTGTTCGGCCTGCCCGCGACCGCCGTCGACGTGGTGATCCATCCGCAGAGCATCGTCCATTCCCTGGTGGAATACCTCGACGGCTCGCTGATCGCGCAACTGTCCAACCCGGACATGCGCGTGCCGATCGCGCATGCCCTGGGTTTCCCCGAGCGCATCGAGTCCGGCGCGCGCGCCCTCGATCTCGGCGCGGTGGGCCAGTTGTCGTTCGAGCGGCCGGACCTGGCGCGCTTTCCCTGCCTGGAACTGGCTTACGGCGCGATCCGCGCCGGGGGTGCGGCGCCCGCGGTGCTGAACGCCGCCAACGAGGTGGCCGTGGAATCCTTCCTCGCCGGGCGCCTGCGCTTCACCGCCATCGCCGGGGTGATCGCGGAGGCGCTGGCGCATGTTTCCGGCGGCAACGCCGAGACCATCGAGGCGATCCTGGATGCCGATGCCCGCGCCCGGCGCGCCGCGGCGGATGCGGTGGACCGCCTGCTGGGGCAGGCGGCATGAGCTTCCTGCACACCGTCGTCGCGTTCATCGTCGCGCTGGGCGTGCTCATCGTGGTGCACGAATACGGGCACTACCTGGTGGCGCGCCTGTGCGGCGTCAAGGTCCTGCGCTTTTCCGTGGGCTTCGGCCGCCCGCTGCTCGCCCGGAGGCTGGGCCGCGACCAGACCGAGTGGGTGATCGCGGCGATCCCGTTCGGCGGTTACGTGAAGATGTTGGATGAGCGCGAGGCGCCGGTGCCGCCCGCGGAACTGCCACGCGCTTTCAACCGCCAGAGCGTCGGCAGGCGCTGCCTGATCGTGGTGGCGGGGCCGCTGTTCAATTTCCTGTTCGCCATCGCGGTGTACGCGGGCATGTACATGCACGGCCTGCCGGAGGCGCGGCCGGTGGTCGCGCAACCGCCGCCGGCGACGCTCGCCCACGGCGCCGGGTTCCGGGGCGGCGACCTGGTGCGCGCGGTCGACGGGCATGCGATCGTCACCTGGCAGGACCTGCGCTGGCGCGTACTGCAGGCCGCGCTGCAGCGCCAGCGCCTCAGCGTCGAAGTGATCAACGAGCGCGACCAGATCTCGACCCTGCAGCTGGACCTGAGCGGCTACCCGGCCGCGGAAGTGGAGAGCGACCTCCTCGAACGCGTCGGACTGGGATTGTACCGACCGAAGCTCGCGCCGGTACTGGGCCAGGTCGTCGCCGGGAGCGCGGCCGAAAAGGCCGGCCTGGCGGCCGGGGACCGCGTGACGCGGGCGGAGGGCCGCGCGCTGGCGACCTGGGAAGAACTGGTGCAGGCGGTGAGGGCGCGGCCGCAGCAGCCGGTGCGCCTCGGCATCGAGCGCGCCGGCGCGAGCATGGAAGTGGTGGTGACGCCGGATGCAGTGACCGTGAACGGCGCGCGCATCGGCCGCATCGGCGCGGCCCCGCAGATTCCCCCCAGCCACGCCGCGCGCATTTTCGTCCAGGTGCGCCACGGGCCGCTCGACAGCCTGGGGCACGCAGTGGCCAAGACCTGGGACATCTCGGTATTCAGCCTGAAGATGCTGGGCATGATGCTGCTGGGCGAGGTTTCCTGGAAGAACCTCTCGGGGCCGGTGACCATCGCCGATTTCGCCGGCCAGTCGGCGCAACTGGGCTGGATCCCCTACCTCACGTTCCTGGCGCTGATCAGCATCAGCCTGGGCGTGCTCAACCTGCTGCCGGTGCCGCCGCTCGACGGCGGCCACCTGTTCTACTACCTGTTCGAATGGATCAAGGGCAGTCCCGCTTCGGAGCGCGCCATGGACCTGGGGCAGCGTGCCGGCATCGCCCTGCTGCTGGTGCTGATGGCGTTCGCCTTCTACAACGACTTGACCCGGCTGTTCGCCGGCTGAAGCCGAAGCTGCCGATGCCCATGCGTTTGATCATGGCGCTCGCGTGGGCGCTGCTGGCGGCGTCCGCGGCGCCGCACGTCCAGGCGCAAACCCCTTCCTTCCGCCCCTTCACGGTGAAGGACATCCGCGTCGAAGGCGTGCAGCGCACCGAGCCCGGCACGGTCTTCAGCTACCTGCCGGTGAAGGTGGGGGAGGTGCTCACCGAGGAAAAGGCGCAGCAGGCCCTGCGCGCCCTGTTCGCCACGGGTTTCTTCAAAGACGTGCGGCTGGAGGTCGAGAACGACGTGCTGGTGGTCCAGGTGGAGGAGCGGCCGGCGATCGCGCAGGTCGATTTCGCCGGCGTCAGCGATTTCCAGCCGGACGTCCTGAAGCGCGTGCTGCGCGACCTCGGCCTGGCGGAGGGCCGCATCTTCGATCGCTCCGCGCTGGACAGCGCGGAGCAGGAGCTCAAGCGCCAGTACCTGTCGCGCGGCAAGTACGCCGCGCAGGTGCAGACCACGGTCACGCCGCTCGAGCGCAACCGGGTGGCGATCAGCTTCGCGGTGACCGAGGGCGAGGTGGCGCTGATCCAGAGCATCAACATCGTCGGCGCCAGCGCCTTCCCGGAGAAGGAGCTGCTCGACCTGTTCGTGCTGCGCACCCCGGGCTGGCTGACCTGGTACACCAAGCACGACCAGTATTCCCGCCAGCGCCTGGCCGCGGACCTGGAAACGCTGCGCTCCTACTACCTGGACCAGGGCTACCTCGACTTCAACGTCGAATCCACCCAGGTGTCGATCACGCCCGACCGCAAGGACATCTACATCACCATCAACGTGGTGGAGGGCGAGCGCTACACCGTGTCCGAGGTGCAGCTGGCGGGGCAGCTGCTGGTGCCGCGCGAGGAACTGGAGAAGCTGCTGCGCATCAAGCCCGGCGACGTGTTCTCGCGGCAGCGGCTGACCGAGTCGACCAAGGCGATCAGCGACCGCCTGGGCAACGACGGCTACGCCTTCGCCAACGCCAACGCCGTTCCGCAGATGGACAAGGCCAAGCGCACGGTGGCCTTCACCATCCTGGTGGACCCCGGGCGCCGCGTGTACGTGCGGCGCATCAACGTGGTGGGCAACACCAAGACGCGCGACGAAGTGGTACGGCGCGAGCTGCGCCAGATCGAGGGCGCCTACTATGACGCCTCCAAGATCCAGCTGTCGCGTCGGCGCATCGACCGCACGCAGTTCTTCAGCGATGTCGGCGTCGAGACCGCGCCGGTGGAAGGTTCGCCCGACCAGGTCGACGTCACCTACACGGTGGAGGAGAGGCCCACCGGCGCGCTGATGGTCGGGGTGGGTTTTTCGTCGGTGGACCGGCTGATCGTCTCGGCCTCCATCACCCAGCCCAACGTTTTCGGCAGCGGCAAGTTCCTGTCGCTGGAAGTGAACAGCGGGACGGTGAACAAGGTCTACGCCCTGTCCTACGTCGACCCGTTCTACACGGTGGACGGCGTCAGCCGCGGCTTCGATCTCTACAAGCGCAGCGTCGACGCCTCGACGCTGACCATCGGCGCCTACAAGACGGATACCGTCGGCGCGGGAATCAAGTTCAGTTATCCGGTGTCCGAGCGCGACACGGTGAGCTTCGGCGCCAGCATGGAAGACGTGAATCTGCAGACCTTCGCCAACAGCGCGTTCGTCTACAAGGACTTCGTCGCCAAGTTCGGCAACGACTACCGCTATGGCTCGCTGACGGCGGCATGGACGCGCGACACGCGCAACAGCCTGATCCTCACCACCGACGGCAAGCTCACCCGCCTCAGCGGCGAGGTGGCCGGCGGCGACCTGGAGTACTACCGGATGGGATTCAACCAGCAGTTCTACTGGCCGCTCAGCCGCACCTTCACCCTGTTCCTGAACGGCGACCTGGGCTATGCGAGCGGAATGGGAGGCAAGCCGCTGCCGTTCTTCAAGCACTACTACGCCGGCGGCCCGGGAACCGTGCGCGGCTACGACGATTTCTCCCTTGGCCCGCGAGACGCGGAAGGCAACTCGCTGGGCGGCACCCGGCGCGTCAACGGCAACGTCGAACTGCTGTTCCCCATGCCGGGCGCGGCGCAGGACAAGTCCCTGCGCCTGAGCGCCTTCGTCGACGCCGGGCAGGTGTACGCCGACGGCGAGAAGCTGGACCTCTCGGAGCTGCGCTATTCGACCGGGCTGGCGCTGTCCTGGAGCTCGCCGCTGGGCCCGCTGCGCCTGTCGTTCGCGCACCCGATCAACGAGCGCAAGGGCTTCGATCGCGTGCAGAGGTTACAATTCAAGTTCGGCACCACGTTCTGACCCTACCGCGCAAATGACGCATCGCTTCGATTCGGCCCTTGTCCTGTGCATGGCGCTGGCCCTTCTCGCGCCGGCTGCGCAGGCTCAGGCTCAGGCGGAGAACCGCATCGGCTTCGTCAACACCGCGCGCATCCTGCGCGATGCCGCGCCGGCGGTGCGCGCGCAGAAGAAAATCGAGGCGGAATTCGCCAAACGGGACCAGGAGCTCGCCAAGGTCACCGACCAGCTCAAGCGCATGCAGGATGAGCTGGAACGGCAGGGCGTCACCATGCCGGAGAGCCAGCGCCGCACGAAGGAACGGGATTTCAACGACCAGAACCGCGACTTCCAGCGCCGCCAGCGCGAGTTCCGCGAGGACCTGAACCAGCGGCGCAACGAGGAGCTGGCGCTGGTGGTCGAGCAGGCCAACCGCGTGATCCGCCAGATCGCGGAGCAGGAGAAGTACGACATCATCTTCCAGGACGCCGTCTACGCGAACCCGCGCATCGACATCACCGACCGCGTGATCAAGGCGCTCGAGGGCAAACCGCCCGCGCGCTGACATGGCGGGCCCGCTCTCCCTCGGCGAGATCGTCTCCACCCTCGGCGGTCGTCTGGTCGGCGACGCTGCAGTGCAGATCGAGCAGGTGGGCTCCCTGGAGCATGCCGGTGCACGGCAGATCGCCTTCCTCTCGAGCCCGCGCTACAAGGCGAAGCTGTCGGGCACCGCCGCCGCCGCCGTCGTGCTGGCGCCGGCAGCGGAGGGGTTGACGTCGCTGCCGCGCATCGTCAGCGAGCATCCCTATCCGTATTTCGCCCGCTTGTCGCAGCTGCTGAATCCCTCGCCGGCACCCCGGCCGGGGCGGCACGCTTCGGCGCAGATCGATCCCGCCGCCCGCGTGGCGCCGAGCGCGCGCATCGAGGCCGGGGCGGTGGTTTGCGCGCTCGCCGAGATCGGCGAGCGCACCTGGGTCGGAGAGGGCTGTTACCTCGGGGCAGGCGCGTCGCTCGGCGCCGACTGCCGGCTGTATCCGTCCGTGGTGATCTATGCCGCCTGCCGCATCGGCGCGCGCGCCATCGTGCATTCGGGCGCCGTGATCGGCGCCGACGGCTTCGGCATGGCGCAGGAGGACGGGCGCTGGCTGAAGGTGCCGCAGATCGGGCGCGTGCTGATCGGCGATGACGTCGAGATCGGCGCCAACACCACCATCGACCGCGGCACGGTGGACGACACGGTGATCGAGGACGGCGTCAAGCTCGACAACCAGATCCAGATCGGCCACAACTGCCGCATCGGCGCGCACACCGCGATGGCCGGGCGCGCCGGCGTCGCCGGCAGCGCGCACATCGGGCAGCGCTGCACGATCGGGGGCGCCGCCGTGATCCTGGGCCACCTCAGCCTCTGCGACGACGTGCACGTCTCGGCCGCCACGGTGATCTCGCGCTCCATCCGCAAGCCCGGCACCTACACCGGCATGTACCCTTTCGACAGCAATGCGTCCTGGGCGCGCAATACGGCGCTGGTGCGCCACCTGGCGGAGCTCGCCGATCGGGTGGCCGCGCTGGAAAAGCGCGGACAACGGAGGAAGAAACGCGATGTCTGAGATGGATGCGCTGCAAGTGCTCGACTACCTGCCGCAGCGCTACCCGCTGCTGATGATCGACCGCGTGCTGGAATGCGAGCCCGGCAAGCGCATCCTGGCGCTGAAGAACGTGACCAGCAACGAACCGCACTTCACCGGGCATTTCCCCGGCCGGCCGATCATGCCCGGCGTGCTGATCCTCGAGGCGATGGCGCAGGCGGCGGGCATCCTGGTGTTCCGCACGCAGGGCGCGAAGCCCGACGCCAGGACCATCTACTACTACGCGGGCATCGACGAGGCGCGCTTCAAGAAACCGGTGGTCCCGGGCGACCGCCTGGAGATCGAGGCGGTGATCCTGGCGCACAAGCGCACGATCTGGAAATTCGCCTGCAAGGCGCGGGTCGACGGCCTCGTCGTCGCGGATGCCGTGATCCTGTGCACCGAGCGCGTGCAGGAGCAGGAGTGAACGCGGGGGAAGTGCATCCCACGGCGATCGTCCAACCGGGAGCGCGCATCGCTGCCGGGGTCGCGGTGGGCGCCTATTCGGTCATCGGCGCGCAGGTCGAAGTGGGCGAAGGCAGCTGGATCGGGCCGCACGTCGTGCTCGAGGGACGCACGCGCATCGGCCGCAACAACCGGATCCACCAGTTCGCCTCCATCGGCGCCCCGCCGCAGGACAAGAAGTACGACGGCGAGGACACCGCCGTGGAGGTCGGCGACGGCAACACCTTGCGCGAATACGTCACCATCAACCGCGGCACCGCGCGCGATGCGGGCGTGACGCGCGTCGGCGACGACAACTGGATCATGGCCTACGTGCACTTCGCGCACGACTGCCAGGTCGGCAGCCACGCCATCTTCGCCAATGCCTGCCAGCTGGCGGGGCACGTGCACGTCGGGGACTGGGCGATCCTCGGCGCCACCACGCTGGTGCACCAGTTCGTGCACATCGGTGCGCACAGCTTCACCGGCATGGGCACCTACCTGCCCCAGGACCTGCCGCCGTTCGTGAAGGCGGCGGGGAACATGGCCAAGCCCTACGGCATCAACAGCGAAGGCCTGCGCCGGCGTGGCTTCAGCGCCGACACCATCGCGCGCGTGAAGCGGGCCTACCGCACCTTGTACCGGACGGGACTCAGCCTGGAAGAGGCCAAGCGGGACCTGGCGCCGCAGGCGGCGCAGTGCGCGGAAGTCGGGGCGCTGCTCGAGTTCCTCGCGCGCTCCAAGCGCGGCTTCATCCGCTAGGGCCGTGGGCGAGGGCGCGACGCGCGTCGCCATGGTGGCCGGCGAGGCTTCCGGCGACCAGCTCGGCGCGCACCTGATCGCTGCGCTGAAGGCGCGGCGCCCCGGGCTGCGCTTCGGCGGTATCGGCGGCCCCCGCATGGCGGCGCAGGGCCTCGAGGTATCCGTGCCGATGGAAAAGCTCGCGGTGCGTGGCTACAGCGAAGCGCTGCGCCACTACCGCGAGATCATGCGCATCCGGCGCCGCCTCGGCGACGCGCTGCTCGAGGATCCGCCGGACCTGTTCATCGGCGTGGACGCCTCGGACTTCAACCTGGACCTCGAGCGTCGATTGAAGGAGGCCGGCGTTCCCACGGTGCACTATGTGAGCCCGTCGGTCTGGGCATGGCGCGGCTGGCGCGTGCGACGCGTGGCGCGCGCCGCCACCCACCTGCTCGTGATGTTTCCGTTCGAGCCCGCGCTGTACGAGAAGGTCGGCGTGCCGGTGACCTACGTGGGACACCCGCTGGCCGACCTGATCCCCCTGGAGGTGGACAAGGAAGCCGCGCGCGCCCAGTTGCGCCTGCCGTCGCGCAAGCTGGTGGTCGCGCTCCTGCCCGGCAGCCGGCGCTCCGAGCTGGCGCACATGGCCGAAACGTTCGTGCTGACGGCGCACCGGCTGCGCCAGGAGATCGCCGAGGTGCATTTCGTCTGCCCGCTGGCGACCCGCGAGACGCGCGACCTGTTCGAGGCCACGCTGCACGCCCACGGGCGCGCCGACCTGCCGCTGACGCTGATGTTCGGCCACTCGCACGAGGCGCTGGCCGCGGCCGACCTGGCGCTGGTGGCGAGCGGCACGGCGACGCTCGAGGCGGCGCTGTTCAAAACGCCGATGATCATCACCTACCGGCAGTCGCCCCTGTCCTGGGCCCTGCAGCGCCGCATGCTCTACCTGCCGTACGTCGGCATGCCGAACATCCTCGCGGGGGAACGCCTGGTGCCCGAGCTGCTGCAGGGGAAAGCCACGCCGGCGGCGTTGTCGGCCGCGCTCCTGGCGTTGTCGCGCGATACCGCCCTCCAGCGTCGCCAGGTGGGGAAGTTCCGCGAATTTCACGAGCTGTTGCGGCAGAACAACGCGGAGAAGGCCGCCGACGCCGTCCTCGGCGTGCTCGACGCCGGTCGTGCCTGAGCGCCTGATCTGCGGCGTGGACGAGGCGGGCCGCGGACCGATCGCGGGGCCGGTGGTTGCCGCCGCCGTGCTGCTGGACCCGGCGCGGCCGCTCGAGGGGCTGAAGGATTCCAAGCTGCTGGCCCCCGCGCGCCGGGAAGCCCTGGCCGAGTCGATCCGTGGCCGGGCGCTGGCCTGGGCCGTGGCGAGCGCCAGCGTGGAGGAAATCGACCGGCTCAACATCCTTCAGGCCACGCTGCTGGCCATGCGCCGCGCGGTGGAGGCGCTTGCCGTGCAGCCGCTCGAAGCCTGGATCGACGGCAATCGCTGCCCGTCGCTCGCCTGCACCGCGCGCGCGGTGGTCGGCGGCGACCGCAGCGTGCCGCAGATCTCCGCGGCCTCGATCCTCGCGAAGACGACGCGCGACGCGGAGATGCTGCGCTTGCACGCCGAGTATCCGCACTATGGCCTCGACCGCCACAAGGGCTATCCCACCCCCGAGCACCTGGAGCGGCTGACCCGGTATGGGGCTTGCAAAATCCACCGGCGCACGTTCGCCCCGGTGCGCCTGGTGCTCGGCGCATGAGCCTCCTGCGCTCCCGGGACAATCCACGCGTGCGCCGCTGGCATGCGCTGGCGCACGATGCCCGTGCGCGGCGCAGCGAACGTTGCGCGTTGCTCGAGGGGGTGCACCTTGTTGCCGCCGCCCTGGATGCGGGCGTGCACCCGAAGGCGGTGCTGGTCAGCGAGTCGGGCGCGGGCAAGCCGGAGATTGCCGCCCTCGTGCGCCGCGCCGGTACGGCGCCCGTGACCCTGCCGGACGCGCTGTTCCGCTGGGTCGCGGAGGCGACCACGCCTGCCGGCCTTGCGGCAGAGATCGGCCTTCCCGAGGCGGCAGTGGATGTCGCGCGCACCTCGCACGCCCTGTTCCTGGACGGTGTCCAGGATGCGGGCAACGTCGGCGCCCTGCTGCGCAGCGCAGCAGCCTTCGGCGTGGACACTGCCGTGCTGGGGCGGGGTTGCGCCGATCCGTGGTCGCCCAAGGTGCTGCGCGCCGCCATGGGCGCGCACTTCGCGCTGCGGATCGGAGAGGTGCCGGATCTGCTTCCGGCCCTGGCGAAGTTCCGCGGCACGCTGGTCTGCGCCGTGGCCGGCGGCGGGGTGCCGCCGCATGCGCTCGACCTCCGCGGCAGCGTCGGCTGGATTCTGGGCTCGGAGGGGCAGGGTGTGAGCGAGGCGGTCGCCGCGCGCGCCGCCGTGCGGACTGCCATCCCGCTGGCGCGCGGCATCGACTCCCTGAATGTCGCCGCTGCCGCGGCGGTGCTGCTGTACGAGCGCGCGCGCCAGCTCAGTACACGTGGCGCTCGATCTTGAGCTCGCGCAGGATGGTGGTGGCGATCTCCTCGATCGACTTGGCGGTGGAATTGATCCAGCGGATGCCTTCGCGGCGCATCAGCTTCTCGGCCTGGTCGACCTCGTAGCGGCAGTTCTCGATGTTGGCGTAGCGGCTGTCCGGCCGGCGCTCCTGGCGGATCTCCCGCAGGCGCTCCGGCGCGATGCTCAGGCCGTAGAGCCGCTGTTTGAACGGCAGCAGCGCCGGGGGCAGCTGCATGCGCTCGAAATCCTCGGGGATCAGGGGATAGTTCGCGGCCCTGACGCCGAACTGCAGGGCCAGGTACAGGCTGGTCGGGGTCTTGCCGCTGCGCGAGACGCCGACCAGGATGACGTCGGACTGCTCGAGCTCGCGGTGCGAGGCGCCGTCGTCGTGCGCCATGGCGAAATTGATCGCCTCCATGCGGTGCGCATAGCCCGGCTTGTCCATGGCGCTGTGCGAGCGCCCGATGGTATGCGTGGACATGACGCCGAGCGCCGCCTCCAGCGGGCCGATGAAGGTCTCGAAAAAGTCGACGAACTGGGCATCCGCCTTGCGCACCACGGCGCGCAACTCGCTGTTGACCAGCGTGGAGAACACGATCGGGCGGCCGTTGCCGCGCTCGCCCTCGGCCTGGATGCGTGCACGGCACTCCTCGGCCTGGTCGGCGGAACTGACGAACGGCAGGGTGACCTGGTGGAACTCGACGCCTTCGAACTGCGTGAGCAGGCTGTGGCCCAGCATCTGCGCCGTGATGCCCGTGCCATCGGAGACGAAGAACACGGTGCGGCGCTGCGGCATGGCGGCTAAAATAGCAGGGAAATGCGCGTCGCGTGGCTCAAGGATCTCCGCATGGCCGACCTGCCGCGGGTCGGCGGCAAGAATGCCTCGCTCGGGGAGATGATCGGTGCGCTGTCGGCCGCCGGCATCCGGGTTCCCGGCGGCTTCGCCACCACGGCGGATGCCTACCGCGAATTCCTCGCTGCCGACGGCCTCGATCGGCGCATCGCCGGGCGAATCTCCGGTCTGGACGCGGCCGACGTCGCGGCCCTGGCGCGTTGCGGGGCGGAGATCCGCCAGTGGATCGAGGAAGCGCCGCTGCCGAAGAATTTTGAGTCAGATATAAACAAGTATTATCAATATCTTGTAAAAGAAACTTCAACTGAAATATCATTTGCCGTGCGCTCTTCGGCAACGGCCGAGGATCTGCCCGACGCCTCCTTCGCCGGGCAGCAGGAAACCTTCCTCAACATTCGCGGGGTCGAGAACATCCTGCAGGCGATCCGCCACGTCTTCGCCTCGCTCTACAACGACCGCGCCATTTCCTACCGGGTCCACCGGGGCTTCGCGCACGGCGAAGTCGCCCTGTCGGCGGCGGTCCAGCAGATGGTGCGCAGCGACCTGGGCGCGAGCGGCGTCATGTTCACGCTGGACACGGAATCGGGCTTCCGCGACGTCGTGTTCATCACCTCCGCTTACGGCCTCGGCGAAATGGTGGTGCAGGGCGCGGTGAATCCGGACGAGTTCTACGTGCACAAGCCGATGCTCGAGCGCGGCAAGCCCGCCATCGTGCGCCGCGGCCTCGGCACCAAGCTGCAGAAGATGGCGTTCGCGGAGGAAACGGCCGCCGGGCGCTCGGTGCGCACGGTGGACGTCGCCGTGGCGGACCGCCACCGGTTCTCGCTTTCCGACGCGGACGTCCTGGAACTGGCGCGCGCCGGGATCGCGATCGAGAAGCACTACGGCCGGCCGATGGACATCGAATGGGCGAAGGACGGGCGCGACGATCGCCTGTACGTGCTGCAGGCGCGCCCGGAGACCGTGAAGTCGCGGCCCGGCGCGGCGTCGGAAGAGCGCTTCCAGCTGAAGGGCCGCGGGCGCGTGCTCGCCTCGGGGCGCGCCATCGGCAACCGCATTGGCGCCGGGACGGTGCGCGTGGTCGCGGGCGCGGCCCAGATGGCGAGCGTGAGGAAGGGCGACGTGCTGGTCACCGACATGACCGACCCGAACTGGGAGCCGGTGATGAAGCGCGCCTCCGCCATCGTCACCAACCGCGGCGGGCGCACTTGCCACGCGGCGATCATCGCGCGCGAACTGGGCATCCCGGCGGTGGTCGGCTGCGGCGACGCCACGCAGAAGCTGCGCGACGGCCAGCCGGTCACCGTCTCCTGCGCCGAGGGCGACACCGGCAACGTGTACGAGGGCAGCCTGCCGTTCGAGGTAAGCATGGTGGAGCGGGGCGCGATGCCCGAGATCCCGGTGAAGATCGCCATGAACGTCGGCAACCCGCAACTGGCGTTCGACTTCGCGCAGCTGCCCAATGCCGGCGTGGGCCTCGCGCGCATCGAATTCGTGATCAACAACGAGATCGGCGTGCACCCGCGCGCCTGCCTCGAGTACGCCGGCCTGCCGCCGGAATTGCGCACCAAAGTGGACGCCGCGGCGCGCGGCTACGCGGACCCCGTCAGCTTCTTCCGCGAGAAACTGGTCGAGGGCGTGGCGACCATCGCCGCCGCGTTCTGGCCGAAGCCGGTCATCGTGCGGCTGTCGGACTTCAAGTCCAACGAGTACCGCAAACTGCTGGGCGGGGAGCGCTACGAGCCCGAGGAGGAAAACCCGATGCTGGGTTTTCGCGGCGCCTCGCGCTACCTCGCCGAGAGCTTCCGCGCCTGCTTCGAACTGGAGTGCGCGGCGCTGCGCAAGGTGCGCGGCGAACTGGGGCTGACCAACGTCGAGCTGATGGTGCCGTTCGTGCGCACCGTGGACGAGGCCGGGCGGGTCATCGAGCTGCTCGGGCGCAACGGCCTGCGCCGCGGCGAGGACGGGCTGCGCATCGTCATGATGTGCGAGCTGCCGTCCAATGCGCTCCTGGCGGACGCGTTCCTCGAGCATTTCGACGGCTTTTCCATCGGCTCGAACGACCTGACCCAGCTCACGCTCGGCCTGGACCGCGACTCCGGGCTGGTGGCCGCGGGCTTCGACGAGCGCGATGCCGCGGTGAAGGCGCTGCTCTCGATGGCGATCCGCGCCTGCCGCAAGCAGGGCAAGTACGTCGGCATCTGCGGCCAGGGGCCCTCGGACCATCCGGACCTGGCGGTCTGGCTGATGGAGCAGGGCATCGAGAGCCTGTCGCTCAATCCGGACACGGTGCTCGCCACCTGGCGGGCGCTCGCCGCGGTGCCGCCGGCGCCGCGGCGCTCAGCGGCTGCGTAGCAGCTTCTGCTTGTCGCGCTGCCACTGCTTCTCGCGCTCGGCGGCGCGCTTGTCGTGCTTCAACTTGCCGCGCGCCAGGCCGATCTCGAGCTTGATGCGCCCCTTGCTGAAATGCAGGTCGAGCGGGATCAGCGCGTAGCCGCGCTGCTGCACCTTGCCGATCAGGCGCCGGATCTCCTCGGCGTGCAGCAGCAGCTTGCGCGTGCGCGCGGCATCGGGGACGTAGTGCGTGGAGACCGTCGCCAGCGGCGTGATGTTGCCGCCGATCAGCCACAGTTCCTCGCCCTTGATCAGCACGTAGGCGTCGGCCAGCTGGGCGCGGCCGGCGCGGATCGCCTTGACCTCCCAGCCCTGCAGCGCGATGCCGGCTTCATAGCGCTCCTCGATGAAGTAGTCGTGGAAGGCCTTGCGGTTCTGGGCGATCGACATGGCAGCGCTCGGGCGGGAGCCGCGATTCTCCCATGAAGCGCATCGTGCGCTCGGCCATCGTCGAGCATTCCGCCCCGGAAATGTACGCGCTGGTCGAGCGCATCGAGGCCTACCCGGAATTCCTGCCCTGGTGCCGGGAGGCCCGGGTGCGCGAGCGCGTCGCGGGGCGCACCGTCGCCACGCTGGCGGTGGGCCTGCGGGGATTGCGCTACGCCTTCACCACGCAGAACGACAACCAGCCGCCGGAGGCGATCGAGATGCGCCTGCTGGAGGGCCCGTTCCGCCACTTTGCGGCGCACTGGCGCTTCGGCGCCCTCGACGCGCGCGCCGCGCGCATCGAGTTCGCGATGGAGTACCAGTTCGCGGGCGCCGTGGTCTCGCGCGCCCTCGGCCCGGTGTTCGAGACCATCGCGGACACCATGGTGGACGCCTTCAAGCGGCGCGCGGACGCGGTGTATGGCCAAGCTGCGCGTTGAAGTGGTCCGCGCGCTCCCCGGGCGCCACGACCTGGTGAGGCTGGAACTGGAGGAGGGCGCCACCGTGCGCATGGCGCTCGCCGCGGCGGGTATGGTCGGGGTGCACGCGGTGGGCATCCACGGCCGCCGCACCACGCTCGAAGCCCGCCTTTCGGAGGGCGACCGCGTCGAGATCTACCGGCCGTTGCAGGCGGACCCGAAGGAAGCGCGCCGCCGGCGCGCCCTCAGGCGGCGTTGACGCTGTTCAGCCGCACCAGCCGCGGACTGCCGCGCGCGCCTTCTCGGCCTCGGCGGCGCGCGCATCGTCTTCCAGGTAGTAGCGCTCGCCTTGTGCGTTGGTGCGGCCGACGCGCTGGCCGCTCTCCAGCAGCACCAGCTGCTCGCGCGCGCGCGCGCAGTTGTCCTGCTTTGCCTCGGCGTCCTTGCGCTCCTGCGCCGCCTTGGACTGCGCCTTCTGCGCTTCCATCTGCCGCTTGCGGAACTCCTGCTCCTGCTGCACCGGCGTGAGCGGCCCCTTGGGCGCGGCGTCCTTCGCCGCCGCCTCGGGCGCTTCAGGCGCTTCGGGCGCTGCGCCCGTGCTCCCGCCGAGCGTGCGCGCCTTGACCCCGCCGGGCGGCGGCGTGTCCGTGTAGCGGGTCTTGCCGTCCTTGTCCACCCAGCGGTACAACTGCGCCGATGCGCCGGCGGCGACGGCGAGCAGCACTACGAGAATCAGCAAACGCAGCATGGTGAGTTCCCCTCCGGCCTTCAACGCGCAAAAGCGGAAAACGTGGACGCGAGTATAATCCTGCTTTGCGTGAAAGGCTGAACATGCGCGTGATCCAGAAGGCGCTGACCTTCGACGATGTCCTCCTCCTTCCCGCCCATTCCCGCGTCCTGCCGCGCGAAGTTTCCCTCAAGACCCGCTTCACCCGAAATCTCGAACTGAACATCCCGGTGGTGTCCGCCGCCATGGACACCGTGACCGAGGCGCGGCTGGCGATCGCCCTGGCGCAGGAGGGCGGGCTGGGCGTGATCCACAAGAACATGAACGCCGAGGCGCAGGCGGCCGAGGTCGCCAAGGTGAAGCGCTTCGAATCCGGCGTGCTGCGCGACCCGATGACCATCGGCCCGGAGATGACGGTGCGCGACGTGATGGCGCTGCAGAAACAGCACCGCATCTCGGGATTTCCCGTCCTCAAGGCGGGCAAGGTGGTCGGCATCGTCACCAACCGCGACCTGCGCTTCGAGACCCGGCTCGACCAGCCGGTGAAGAACATCATGACGCCGCAGCGCGATCTGATCACGGTGCGCGAGGGCGCCAGCCGCGAGCAGGCCAAGGAGGTGATGCACAAGCACCGGCTGGAGCGCGTGCTGGTGGTGGATGCCGAGTGGCACCTCAAGGGGCTGGTGACGGGGAAGGACATCATGAAGGAGACCGAGCACCCGGACGCCTGCAAGGACGCGCAGGGCAAGCTGCGCGTCGGCGCGGCCGTCGGCGTGGGCGAGGGCACCGACGAGCGCGTCGCCGTGCTGGTCGAAGCGGGCGCCGACGTCCTGGTGGTGGACACGGCGCATGGCCATGCCCAGGGCGTGCTGGATCGCGTGCAGTGGATCAAGAAGAAATACCCGGAGCTGCAGGTGGTCGGCGGCAATGTCGGCACCGCCGATGGCGCGAGGGCGCTGGTGGACCACGGGGCCGACGGGGTCAAGGTCGGCATCGGGCCCGGCTCGATCTGCACCACGCGCATCGTCGCCGGGGTGGGCGTGCCGCAGATCACCGCCATCCAGGACGTCGCCGAGGCCCTGGCGAAGCTCGACGTGCCGCTGATCGCCGATGGCGGCGTCCGGTACTCCGGCGACGTGGCCAAGGCGCTGGGCGCGGGGGCGCACGCGGTGATGCTGGGCTCGATGTTCGCGGGGACCGACGAGTCGCCGGGGGAGATCGAGCTCTACCAGGGACGCTCCTACAAGGCCTACCGCGGCATGGGTTCGCTCGGCGCGATGCAAAAGGGCGCCGCCGACCGCTACTTCCAGGATTCCGAGATGAACGTGGACAAGCTGGTGCCCGAGGGTGTCGAGGGGCGCGTGGCCTACCGCGGCAGCGTGGTGTGGGTGATCCAGCAGCTCATCGGCGGCGTGCGGGCGAGCATGGGCTACACCGGCAGCGCCACCGTGGAGGACCTGCGCACCAAGTCGCGCTTCGTGGAGATCACCTCGGCGGGCATGCGCGAATCGCACGTGCACGACGTGCAGATCGTCAAGGAAGCCCCCAACTATCGCGCCGAATGAGGCCGGGATGCACGACAGGATCCTGATCCTCGACTTCGGGGCGCAGTACACGCAGCTGATCGCCCGCCGGGTGCGCGAGGCGAAGGTGTATTGCGAGATCCATCCCTGCGACGTGTCCGACGCCTTCGTGCGCGAGTTCGCGCCGAAAGGGGTCATCCTCTCCGGCAGCCACGCCTCAGCTTACGACGGCCAGCTGAAAGCGCCGGTGGCGGTATTCGCGATGGGCGTGCCGGTGCTCGGCATCTGCTACGGCATGCAGACCATGGCGCAGCAGCTGGGCGGCAAGGTCGAGGCCGG
>Ga0307505_10001211_pt1 | contig 22154 bp, 20 predicted proteins | sample 23_S_MG_FD_202183 | JGI IMG/M metagenome (GOLD analysis project Ga0307505, IMG submission 202183) | Soil microbial communities from Populus trichocarpa stands in riparian zone in the Pacific Northwest, United States - 23_S | ecosystem: Environmental > Terrestrial > Soil > Riparian zone > Trees...
GAATCCGGGAAGTAAAGGAGGAGCCCGGGCGTCAGACCGGGCGGGGGACAGGAGCGGATTCGCTCACCCGCCGTCCTCGGCCCGCGCTGAACCAACACGAACAGCCGCTATGCGCCGAGGACAGCCACTGGATTCCTGGCACCGACCGTTGCTCGCCATGCGCGCCGAGACCTCATTCGCGCTGGCGATTCAGCAGGTTGACCTGATCGTTGAGCGTCCAGTAGTCGTAGAGGTAGCCCAGGCCGAGCAGGCCGACGGTCAGCAGATACAGGATGCCGGTAAGCCACTTGCCCATGTACATGCGGTGCACGCCGAACAGGCCCAGGAAGGTGAGCAGGATCCAGGCCACCGAGTAGTTGACCGCACCCGTGTGGAAACGGAAATCGGCCTGCCGGTCCATCGAGGGGATCAGGAACAGGTCGATCAGCCAGCCGATGCCCAGCAGGCCCAGCGTGAAGAACCAGATCGTGCCGGTGACCGGCTTGCCGTAGTAGAAGCGGTGCGAGCCGGTGAAGCCGAAGATCCACAGCAGGTAGCCGATGGTCTTGGAATGGGTGTCGCCTGTCATTCTTGTGCTTCCCCGGCCAGCATGGCCTCGATGGTCTGTTGTACGGCCAGCGCCTCGGCGTAGCCGGGCAGGCCATGCGCGCGGCCTTCCAGCATCGCCAGCCACTGCTCCAGCTGCGCGGCCTGGCCTTCGGCACGCATCTGCGCGGCATCGCCAGCGGCCGTCCAGGGCGCATCCCCGTCTTGTTGGAACAGGCCGAACCAGTCGCGCAACTCGATGGCGCCGCGGCTGCCCTGCCAGCGCATGTGGTTGCGTTCCGCCACCGGCAGCGCGGCATCGATGCGGCCGCGCACCTGCACCGGCACGCCGCCGGCCCACAGCGTGGCCTGCAGCGAGGTTTCGGCGGCGCGTGCGTCGGCCGGATGCTCGACCTGGCTGTCTTGCACCGTGGCCGGACCCAGCACCCGCTGCAGCACGAAGACGAAGTGCGACAGCACCTCGCGCGTGAAGCCGCCTTCGGCACGCTGCGACAGCCAGGCGCCGGCCGCCGCCTGCCAGGGCCGAGGCCAGGCGGCAAAGGCCACGTCGATCTCCACCTGCTGCAACTCGCCCAGTTCACCCGCCGCAGCGCCGAAGGCTTGCTGCAGCCGCTGCAGCCCGGGCGACGAGGCCAGCGAGTAGTTGACCGCGGCGCGCCGGCCTTCGCGCTCGATGCGCTGGATGCAGTGGCGTGCGGCCTCGAAGTCCACCGTCAGCGGCTTTTCGCAGAGCACGGCCAGGCCGGCGTCGAAGGCGGCATGGCTCAGGTCCATGTGCGCGGCCGGCGGCGTGGCGATGTACAGTCCGTCCAGGCCGGGGCTGGCGATCAGCGCCGCGGCGCTGTCGGCGGCGCGCAGCCGCGGGCGTGCCGCCAGCGTGCGCCGCAGCGCGGCGGCATCGGCGTCGAAGACCACGCCGGCTTGCAGCCGTGCATGCGCGTCCAGCCGCTCCAGCATGCGCTGGCCCATCACGCCCAGGCCGATGAGGCCGATCCTCATTCAGCTCCCGCGGCCTGCTTGGCGCGCATCTTGGCGTTGATGTAGGCGCCGTGCGGCACGTGCAGCAGGTCGGAGATGCGCCACAGCGTGTGGCGTTCGCGCTCGCTCAGGTGGCCGTCGGCATAGGCCACGCGCCACATGTACTCGACCATGCGCACCTTGGCTGCCATGTCGAAATGGGCGTTGATGTGCGAGGTGAACTCGAACCAGTCGGTGGCATCGCGCGCCGCCTGCTCGGCCAGCTCGATGAGCCGCGCGATCTCGTCGTCGGCCAGCGCGAACTTGGCGCGCAGCGCCTCGATGACCGCCAGCCGCTCGGCGCTGTCGAAATCGGCGTCGGCGCGCATCACCTCCATCAGCATGACCGCGGTGGCCAGTTGCAGCGTGTGTTCAACCGCCTGCGAGCCGGCCGCCGGCGGCGGCGGCTGCAGGGCGGAGAAGAGTTCCTTCAACGTTCGCAACATCGGCACATTGCACCACAGTGCCGGCGCCGGCGCGGCGCGGCAGGTGCAAGGGTTTTGCTGTAATAGGCCCATGCGCATCCACAACACAAGGCAACTTCGGTGAGCGTCGCCGGCCATGCACGCAAGAGCACGCTGTCGACCATCCTGCGCACGCTGGCCGAGGATACCGAGCGCCAGCGCATCTCCGTCAGCGACCTGCTGGATGCGCTGGAAGACCGGGCGCTGGCCGCGCTGCTCTTCGTCTTCGCCTTCCCCAACGTGCTGCCGGTGCCGCCCGGAACCTCGGCCGTGCTCGGCGCCCCGCTGGTCTTCCTGGCGGCCCAGCTGACCTTCGGGCTGCGGCCCTGGCTGCCGGCGGTGATCGCCAGGCGCTCGATGCCGCGCGCGGACTTCGCGGCGCTGGTGCAGCGCATCGGCCCCTGGCTGGCCCGCGCCGAACGGCTGCTGCGGCCACGCGCCGTCGCCCTGGTGGTGCCACCGATGGAGTACGTGGTCGGCGGCGTGTGCCTGCTGCTCGGCGTGATCCTGGCGCTGCCGATCCCGCTGGGCAACGTGCTGCCCGCGCTGGCGATCAGCGTGATGGCGCTGGGCGTGCTGGAACGCGACGGCCTGTGGGTGAGCTGCGGGTTGCTGATCGCCGCCGTCGCTGCGGCCGTGGTCTGGGGCGTGATCTTCGCACTGGTGAAGGCGGCGCTGTTCTTCTTCACGCAGGTACTGTCCTGACGGTCTAGTCGACGACCTTGATCCGCTGCCCCGGCTTGGGTCCGGCCTGCGCGCCGTAGGCACCATTCAGCAGCCGCAGCTGCTGCTCGGCCAGCTCGGTCAGCGGCGAGCCGCGCGCCAGCTGCGCAAAGCCGCCGGCCGGATAGGGCACGAGCTTCAGCCGCCAGGGCCGCGCCGCGGCGCGGTCGGCCGCGCTCAGCGGGCGAAAACTCAGTTCGGCCTCGCGCAACACGGGGCGGGCCCGGTCGAGCGCGGCTGCATCGCGGGCCAGCCGCGCCAGCAGGAAGACCTGCCCGCCCGGGCCGCTGACCAGGGTGGCATCGAGCGTGCCGACCTTGCCCTGCGCATCGCGCCGCCGGCCGACGAAGTGCGTCGCTGCCAGGCTGCCGCCGAGCGTGAGCTTTTCGATGCGGCCGTCGGCGGCGCCCAACCCCTGGCGCAGGATCGCCTCGTGGCTGGCGCCGGTCTTGCGCACCAGCTCCGCCGGCACCAGCCGCATCAGCAGCGCGGCGTCGCGCGTGCCGTTGATCAGCAGCAGTTGCTCGCTGTCGTTGACGATGCGAAAGCCCGGCGGCGCGGTCATCGCGATGCCCAGCGGCTCGTGGAAGAACTGGCGCCCACGCACCACGCCCTGCTCGCGGCCGTCGCCGAAAGTCAGGCCGTCGATGGCCTTCACGTAGCGTTCGCGGCCTTCGTCCGCCCAGCCGGAGGGCTGGCCGTCGGCCAGGCGCTTGGCCGTGCCGCGGATCTGCTGCAACCGCTGGTCGTTGCTGGGGTGCGAGGCCAGCCAGCCCGGTGCCGACGGCGGCGCGCGCCCGGCCGCCTTGGCCGCGTCGGCGGCATAGCGCTCCTGGTCCTTCAGCACCTGGATCACCTCGACCATGTGGACCGGGTCGTAGTGGGTGCGCACCAGGTACTCGGCGCCGAGCTGGTCGGCCTGCAGCTCCTGGTCGCGGCTGTAGCTGGCGACCAGGCCGGCAGCGCCGACCTGGGCCGCGCCGCCAGCCGCCTGGGCGATGCCGGGCACGCCGGTGGCCATCTCGAGCAGCACCCCGCCCAGCGTGACCAGCCCGACGCCGACGCCGGCACCGGCCTGGCGCGTCGCCTGCTGCGCGCCGTGGCGCGCCGTGACATGGCCGATCTCGTGGCCCAGCACGCCCGCCAGTTCGGCCTCGCTGTCCAGGTAGGCCATCAGGCCGCGCGTGACGTAGATGTAGCCACCGGGCAGCGCGAAGGCGTTGACTTCGGGGCTGTCGAGCACGGTGAAGCTCCACTTCAGCTGTGCGCGGTGCGAGGCCGCGGCGAGCTTCTGGCCGACGCCGGCGACGTAGGCCTGCAGCGCGGCGTCCTGAACCACGCCGTATTCCTTGATCACCTCCTGGTGCGCCTTGGCGCCTTCGGCGATCTCGGTCTTCTCGTCCATCACCGTCAGCTCGCGCTGGCCGCTGACCGGGTTGGTGACGCTGGCGCAGGCAGCCAGCAGCAGCGTGGCCAGCAGCAGGATCGGGGAGCGGGTCTTCATCGGCCGCAGGGTAGCGCAGCGGCCAGGGCGGCAGGAAGGGTGCAGGAATGCGCGCCGGACCGGTGTGCGCCGAGCCGGCCGCCCGGCAGGCCGCTACAGTCGCAAGCCGCCATGCCCACACCCGCCCAAGTCGACGCGCTGGCCGAACTGCTGGTCACGCGCACGCCCATCGTCGTCATCGAGACCCACGACGAGCGCCGTATCACGGCCCTCTTTGCGCTGCTGGCGCAGCGCGGCAAGCGCGAGGTCTGGCAGTGGTCGGCCAGCCGCGGCCTGCGCGTCGCCCACAACCTGCGCCTGGAGCTGACGCAGATGGGCAGCGGTGCGCTCGGCAGCGACGCCTCGACCACGCGCGAGCTGCCCGCCGCGCTGACGGCGGTGGAGCAGCTCAAGGGCGATGCGCTGGTGCTGCTGCTGGACATCCACCCCTACCTGTCGAACCCGGTGACCACGCGCGCGCTCAAGGAGCTGGCGCTGCGCACCGAAGCGCGCGGCCTGCAGCTGGTGTTCACCGGCCTCGACCTGCCCGAGGAGCTGGCGCCCTACGCCAGCCGCTTCGCGCTGGAACCGATGACGCTCGAGCGCGTCAAGGCGCTGTTCAACGAGGAGCTGCAGGCGCGCCGCCAGCACAGCGGTGCCGATCTGTCGGGCGAGCGCGCCGTGCTCGATTCGCTGATGCGCCACATGGTCGGCCTGCCCGAAGCCTCGGTGCGGCACATGGTGCGCAGCACGCTCGGCGACGGGCGCATCTGCACGGCAGACCTGGCGCGTGTGCTGGCGCTGAAGCGCGAGGTGATGGGCGCGGCCGAGCTGCTGGTGTTCGAGCAGAACCTGCCGGCGATGGACCAGGTGGCCGGCATGAAGGCGCTGAAGCGCTGGCTGCTGCTGCGCCGCGAGGCCTTCCTCGACGGCGCCGCTTCGGGCCTGCCGCCGCCGCGCGGCGTGCTGCTGCTGGGCGTGCAGGGCGCGGGCAAGAGCCTGGCGGCCAAGGCCATCGCGTCGAGCTGGCGCGTGCCGCTGTTCCGCATGGACTTCGGCGCGCTGTTCGACAAGTTCCAGGGCGAGAGCGAACGCAAGCTGCGCGAGGCGCTGCGCGTGGCCGACGCGATGCAGCCCTGCGTGCTGTGGATGGACGAGGTGGAAAAGGGCCTGTCCAGCGGCAGCGGCGACGGCGACAGCGGCGCCGGCCAGCGCATGCTGGGCACGCTGCTCACCTGGATGGCCGAGCGCCGCTCCAGCGTGTTCCTGGTGGCCACCGCCAACGACATCGAAAGGCTGCCGCCGGAGCTGATGCGCAAGGGCCGCTTCGACGAGATCTTCTTCGTCGACCTGCCGGACGCGGCCACGCGCGAGGCGATCTTCAGGATCCACCTCGATCGCCACCGCATCGGCGCGCAGGCGCCGGATCTGTCGGCGCTGGCCGCGGCCAGCGAGGGCTTTGCCGGCGCCGAGATCGAAGCCGCCGTGCTGGCGGCGCGCTACGAAGCCCATGCGCTCGGCCAAGGCACCGGCGTGGCCCATGTGCAGGCGGAGCTGGCGCGCACCCGACCGCTGTCGGTGACGCGGGCCGAAGCCATCGAGGCCCTGCGCTCATGGGCGCGCGACCGCACGGTCGGCGCGGACTGAGGGCCGAGGCGACCCTCAGTCCCGCGTCTTCGCGTGGCTCAGATCAGAGCGCGGCGTCCTTGAGCTTCTTCAGCGCACGGGTCTTGATCTTGACCGTGGCCGGCTTGGCGGCGAACACGCGCTCCTGCTTGGTGAACGGGTCGATGCCGGTGCGCTTCTTCTTTGCCGGCACGTTGACGACGTTGACTTTCAGCAGGCCCGGCAGCGTGAACGAGCCCAGGCCCCTCTTATGCACCGAAGCCAGGATGGTCGCCTCGAGCGAGGCGATGACGGCCTTGACGGCCTTGGCGTCGACCGCCGACACCTGGGCCAGGTGCGTGATCAGGCTGGACTTGTTGAACGCGTCCTTGATCGGTTTGACGCTCGCCACCGTCTTGACCGGCGCCGCCGCCTTGGTCGTTGTCTTCTTTGCAGTTGCCATCGAATTTGTTGTCCTGAGAATTGAGATATGCCCGAGGTCTTCAGGCCGGGCGGATTCTAGGTGCGGCTGCCGGGTCCGCGAGGACGCGGCTGCGAAAAGCTTCTTCAGCTCGCCAGCGACACCCAGCGCGCGCCCTCGCGGTGGCTGCGCAGCACGGCCTCGATGAAGGCCATGCCCGCCAGTCCATCGTCCAGGCCCGGCAGCTTCACGCCGGCATCGCCCCGCCAGGCGCGCGCGAAGTCCCGGTACAGCTGGGCGAAGGCCTCCAGATAGCCCTCGGGGTGGCCCACCGGAATACGGTTGCCCGCGGCCACCGCGTCGCTCATCGGCGGCAGGCCGCGGCGCAGCATCCTTGCCGGTTCACCCTGCGGTGCGAAACACAGCACTTCGGGCTGCTCCTGGTCGAAGTGCAGGGACGCGCGCGTGCCATACACGCGCAGGCGCAGGCCGTTGCGGCTGCCGCTGGCCACCTGGCTGGCCCACAGCATGCCGCGCGCACCGCCTTCGAAACGCAGCATCGCCTGCACGTGGTCGTCGAGCACGCGGCCGGGCACGAAGCTGCACAGCTCGGCCGCGAGTTCGCGCACCTTCAGGCCCGAGACGAAACCCGCCAGGTGATACGCGTGCGTGCCGATGTCGCCCAGCGCGCCAGCCGGCCCGGCCTGCTTCGGGTCGGCGCGCCAGGCGGCCTGCTTGTTGCCCTGGCGCTCCAGCGGCGCGCTCAGCCAGTCCTGCGCGTACTCCACCTGCACGATGCGCAGCTCGCCCAGTTCGCCGGCGGCCACCAGCTCGCGCGCCTGGCGCACCATCGGGTAGCCGCTGTAGGTATGGGTCAGCAGGAACAGCAGTCCGCGCTCGCGCACGCACTGCGCCAAGGCCTCGGCCTCGGCCAGCGAGGTGGCCAGCGGCTTGTCGCAGATCACGTGGATGCCCTGCTGCACGAAGGCGCGCGCCACCGGCACGTGCAGGTGGTTGGGCGTGACGATGGCCACTACATCGATGCCGTCGCTGCGCTGCGCCTCGGCGCGCGCCATCTCGGCATAGTCGGCGTAGCTGCGCTGCGGCGCGATGCGCAGCTGCGCGGCGCTGGCGTGCGCGCGCTCGGGCGTGGACGACAGCGCGCCGGCGACGAGTTCGAACTCGTCGTCCAGCCGCGCGGCGATGCGGTGCGCGGCGCCGATGAAGCTGCCTTCGCCGCCGCCGACCATGCCCAGGCGGATGCGCCGCGTCGCGCGCTCATCGCTCATGCCTGGCCCCTGTCCAGCCCCAGCAGCGCGGACAGCGTCGCCGCATCGCCGGCGCTGGCGGCAAAGTCGTCGAAGGCACGTTCGGCCACGCGGATGATGTGCTCGCGGATGAAGACCACGCCTTCGCGCGCGCCGTCTTCCGGGTGCTTGAGGCAGCACTCCCATTCGAGCACGGCCCAGCCTGGGTAGTCGTACTGCGCCATCTTCGAGAAGATGGCCTTGAAATCGACCTGCCCGTCGCCCAGCGAGCGGAAGCGCCCCGCGCGCTCGATCCAGCTGCTGAAGCCGCCGTACACGCCCTGCCTGCCGCTGGGGCGGAACTCGGCGTCCTTCACGTGGAAGGCGCGGATGCGCGGGTGGTAATGGTCGATGAAGGCCAGGTAGTCGAGCTGCTGCAGCACGAAGTGGCTGGGGTCGTAGAGGATGTTGGCGCGCGGGTGCTGGTCCACCGCGTCGAGGAAGCGCTCGAAGCTGACGCCGTCGTGCAGGTCCTCGCCGGGGTGCAGCTCGTAGCACACGTCCACGCCCGCGTCGTCGAAGGCGTCGAGCACCGGGCGCCAGCGCTTCGCCAGTTCGGCGAACGCGGCCTCCACCAGGCCGGGCGGGCGCTGCGGCCACGGATACAGGTAGGGCCAGGCGAGCGCGCCGGAGAACGACGCGTGCGCCTGCAGGCCCAGGCGCTTCGAGGCCTTTGCCGCCATCAGCAGCTGTTCGTGCGCCCATGCGGTGCGCGCGGCGGGGTTGCCGCGCACCTGCGGCGCGGCGAAGGCATCGAACTGCAGGTCGTAGGCCGGGTGCACGCACAGCAGCTGGCCCTGCAGGTGGGTCGACAGCTCGCTCACCTGCAGACCGTGCGCGGCGAGCCGGCCCTTCACCTCGTCGCAGTACGCGTCGCTGCCGGCGGCGCGTTCCAGGTCGAAGATCGCCGCGTCGGACGTGGGGATCTGCACGCCCTTGTAACCCAGCGACGCGGCCCATGCGGCCAGCCCGTCGAGCGAATCGAAAGGCGCGGCCGGGCCGATGAACTGGGCCAGGAAGATCCCGGGTCCCTGGATCGTCTTCATGGGGGTCCTCCTGGCGGCACGTTCTCAGAACGGCGAGTCGGGGAAATAGAAGTCCTTGGCGTTGTCCTTGGTGATCAACACCGAGGGCACGATGGTCGACGCCGGCAGCTTCTCGCCCTTCTGGCGCGCCAGCGCGGTCATCTTGATCGCGTCGTAGAGGAACTTCGGCGAGTACGACACGTTGGCCTGGATCAGCGGGTTGCTGCCGTCCATCAGCGTCTTCACCATGGTCTTGGCGCCGGCGCCGCCGAAGACGATCTTGATGTCCTTGCGCTTGGCCTGCTCGATGGCGCGCAGCACGCCGTAGGCCATGTCGTCGTCGGCCGCCCACACCGCGTCGATCTCCTTGAAGCGCGTCAGGAAGTCCTGCATCACCTTGAAGGCGTCGTCGCGGTTCCAGTTGCCGTGCTTGGCGTCCAGCACCTTGATGCCGGGGTAGTTCTTCATCACCGCGTTGAACGCGTCCATGCGCTCGTTGTCGATGGTGGTGGGGATGCCGCGCAGCGCGACGATATTGCCCTTGCCGCCGAGGAACTTGGCCAGGTACTCGGCCGGCACCTTGCCGAAGGCCGTGTTGTCGCCCGACACGTAGGCGTCCTGCGCGCTGGTGTCGGTGAGGCCGCGGTCGACCACCGTCACGTACACGCCCTTGGCCTTGACCTGCTGCACCGGGCGCGTGAGCGCGGCGGATTCGAAGGGCAGGATCACCAGCGAATCGATCTTGGTCGCGGTGACCAGGTCCTGCAGCTGGTTGGCCTGCTCCGGCGCGCCGCTGGCGGTCTTGATCGTGACCTTGATGTTCGGGTCCTTCTCCAGCTCCTTCTTGGCCTCGTTGGCCCAGTACACCAGGCCGGCGGCGAAGCTGTGGGTGGCGGCCGGGATGGCCACGCCCAGGTTGACCTTGTTCTGGGCCTGCGCCAGCAGCGGGCTGGCCATGCCCAATGCGGCCACGGCGGCCAGCGCAAGCAGACGGGAACGGTACTTCATGCTTATCTCCTTGAGGGTGGTGGGACTGACGGAAGGGGCCTTCAGGCCCTAGGGACGCCGCCGCTGCATGAATGCGACGGCGATGATCACGAAACCCTGCACCGCCGCGTTGAGGTACACGCTGATGATGCTGGTGAGGTTGAGGATGTTGCTGATGACCGACAGCAGGATGGCGCCGACGACGGTGCCGCCGATGCTGCCCGCGCCGCCGCGCAGCGCGGTGCCGCCGACGATGACGGCGGCGATGGCTTCCAGCTCCCACAGCAACCCGGTGGTGGGCGAGGCCGAGCCCAGCCGCGGCACGTACAGCAAGGTGGCGATGCCCACGCACACGCCGAGCAGCGTGTAGGCCAGCACCTTGATGCGGTCCACGTCCACCGCGGCGTAGCGCGCCACCTGTTCGTTGGAGCCGATGGCCTGCACGTAGCGGCCGTAGGCCGTGCGGTTGAGCAGCAGCGCGCCGGCGATGGCCACCAGCGCGAACACCCACACCGGGATCGGGATGCCCAGCAGGCTGCCGTAGTACACCGGGCCGTAGACGTCGGCCAGCTCGTTGTCGAGCGCGAGCGCGCCGCCGTCGGCGAAGTAGGTCAGGTAGGCGCGGAAGATGCCCAGCGTACCGAGCGTGACGATGAAGGGCTCGATGCGCCCGCGCGTGATCAGCAGGCCGTGCGCCAGGCCGAACAGCGCGCCCAGCAGCACCGCCGCGCCCATGCCGGTCATCACCACCGCCGCCGGCGGCCAGCCCAGCGGCGCGATGCGGTTCATCAGCAGGATGGTCACGCCGGCGATCAGCGCGGCCATCGAGCCCACCGACAGGTCGATGCCGCCCGAGATGATGACGAAGCACATGCCCACGGCGATGATGCCGATGAAGGCCGTGCGCGTGAGCACGTTCAGCGCGTTGTCCGGCGTGGCGAACTCGCGGTTCAGCAAGGTGCCGGCGATGCACAGCAGCAGCAGCCCCAGCAACGGGCCGACGGCCGGCAGGCGCAGCGCGCGTTTCGGCGCGGCGGGTGCCGCGATGGCCTCAGTGCGTTCCGGTGGCATGGGCGATCAGCTCCTGTTCGTTCAACTGCCCGGCCGACAGCGTGGCCTGCAGGCGGCCGGCGCGCATCACCGCGACGCGGTGGCACAGGCCGATCAGTTCCATCAGTTCGGACGAGATCACCACCACCGCGTGGCCGGCGTCGGCCAGCCGGCGGATCAGCGCGTAGATCTCGCGCTTGGCGCCGATGTCCACGCCGCGCGTGGGCTCGTCCAGCACCACCACGCGCGGGCCCGGGTGCAGCACCTTGGCCAGCGCGAGCTTCTGCTGGTTGCCGCCCGACAGCGACGCCGCGCTCACCTCGAGCGAGCCGCAGCGGATGCCGAACTCGCGCACCGCCTGCTCCAGCGCGGCGGTCTCGCTGGCGCGGCGCAGCCACGGGCGCGCGTGGCGCCGCAACGCCATCAAGGTGAGGTTCTCGCGCAGGCCGAAGCGCAGGTGCAGGCCGCGGCCCTTGCGGTCTTCGCTGAGGTAGGTGAGCCCGGCGTCGGCCGCGGCGCGCGGCGAGCGCGGCAGCAGTGCGCGGCCCGCCAGCTGCACGGCCTTGGCGCTGCGTTCGCGCAGGCCGAGCAGGCCTTCGAACAGCTCGGTGCGGCCCGCGCCCACCAGGCCGGCGAAGCCGAAGATCTCGCCGGCGCGCACCTCGAAGCTGACGCGCTGCGCCCAGCCGGGCACGCTCAGCTCCTGCACCGACAGCAGCACCGGCGCACCGGCCGGCACCTCGCTGCGCGGCGGGTACAGGTCGGCGAGTTCGCGGCCGACCATCAAGTTCGCCATCTGCGCGCGCGTCAGCGTGGCCGTGGGCTGCTGCGCCACGAGGCGGCCGTCGCGCATCACGATCACCTGCTCGGTGATGCGCTCCACCTCGTCGAGCTTGTGCGAGATGAAGACGATGCTGACACCCTCGGCCTTCAGGCGCGCCACCAGCTCGAACAGCCGCCCGGTCTCGCCCGGCGTGAGCGTGGCCGTGGGCTCGTCCATGATCAGCACGCGCGCCTGGCGCGACAGCGCCTTGGCGATCTCCACCAGCTGACGCTCGGCGACGATCAGTTCGCGTACGCGCGTGTCGGGGTCCACCTTGTGCAGGCCGACGTCGTCGAGCACGCGTCGCGCGACCGCGCGCATCGCGGCGTCGTCCAGCCACCAGCCGCGCCGCTTCTCATGGCCGAGGAAGATGTTCTGCACCACCGTCAGGTCCTCGGCCAGGTTGAACTCCTGGTGGATCAGCACGATGCCCTCGGCCTCGGCCGCGCGCGGGCCGTCGAAATGCACTGCGCGGCCGTTGACCCGCAATTCGCCCTCGCTGGGCGATTCGTAGCCCGCGGCGATCTTCATCAGCGTGGACTTGCCGGCGCCGTTCTCGCCGAGCAGGCCGTACACGCGACCGGGCTCGAAGCCCAGGTCGATGCCGTGCAGCACCTGCACCGCGCCGAAGCGCTTGACGATGCCGCGCAGCTCGACGCGCACGCCGGCGTGCCCGGGCGCCGCCATCAGGCCGCCTCCATCCGGCGCAGGCTTTCCTGCATGGCGAGCACGCCCGCGCCGATGAGCCCGGCGCGGTCGCCCAGCGGCGTGTACTGGATCTCCAGGTGCCGCGTGGACAGCGCCAGCGAGCGGTGGTACACGCTCTGGCGCACGGCGGCCAGGAACAGCGGCCCGACGCGCGTGATGCCGCCGCCGATGAACACGTGCGACGGGTTGAAGAAGTTCACCACCGAGGCCAGCATCTGCCCCACGTGGGCGCCCGAGCGCTGCACCACCTGGTTGGCCGCCATGTCGCCGGCGCGGCTGGCCTCGGCCACGTCCTGCAGGCGCAAGGGCCCGCGCTCGGCGATCAGGCGCGCCAGCCGCGGGCTGTGGCCGGCCTCGGCGGCCTCGGTGGCCATGCGTGCGATCGCCGGGCCCGCGGCCATGGCCTCGACGCAGCCCAGGTTGCCGCAGTGGCAGCGCGGGCCCTCGGGCACCACGCAGATGTGGCCCACGTCGCCGGCGGAGCCGTTGGCGCCGCGGTAGACCTGCCCGTGGCAGACCACGCCGCAGCCGATGCCGGTGCCGACCTTCACCACCAAAAAGTTCTGCAGCCCGCGCTGCATGCGCCACAGCTCGCCGAGCGCCATCACGTTGACGTCGTTGTCGACGAACACGGGCGCGCTGAAGTCGGCCGCCATGTCGTCGCGTATCGAATAGGCGTCCCATGCCGGCATCAGCGGCGGGTTGACGAGCTGGCCGCTGTCGAAGTCCACCGGGCCGGGCAGGCCGATGCCGATGGCGATGACCTGGCGCGCATTGACGCCGCACTGCACCAGCAGCTCGCGCATCAGCGAGCGGATGCGCGCGAGCACCGGCACCGGGCCGTCGCGCACGTCGGCCGGTTCGCTGTGGTGCGCGAGCACGGCCAGGTCGGGGCTGAGCACGCCGACCTCCAGGCCGGTGGCGCCCACGGCCACGCCGATCAGCACGCCCAGGCTGCGGCTCAGGCGCAGCGTCTCGGCGCGGCGCCCGCCGGTGCCGACCTGCTCGCCGGTCTGTTCCAGCAGGCCCTGCTCCAGCAGCTCGGCCACCGCCGCGTTGGCGCGGCTCTTGGAGAACGAGGACGCCGCGGCGAGCGCGTCGCGCGAGATGCCGCTCGCCCAGAACACATGGTCGAGCAGCGTCTTTTCGCCGTTCTTCAGGCCTTTCCAGCTCACGCTTGTCTCCACTGCCCGCTCTTCGGCGTGGCATTGCGGCGAATGTTAGTTGGTCGAATTCGACCCGAACAGATCGAACTTAGACCCAATTTGGGTCGAATGTCGAGGCGACCTGTTGATGTCTGCGCCAACCGGCCACGGCAGTCTCCCCCCGGCGTTGGCCTGGGCGGTCACGCGTGTGCAGTGGTAGGCCGTGCTGGGCTCGAACCAGCGACCAAAGGATTCCGGTTGGTGCCCATTTCTGGACTCCCTGGACTATGCCTTCGCCTTGGGCCCTTGGGCCTGTAGGCGGGCGCCGTCTAGTCTCTACACCTTCCCCTCGCGGGGCTTGGCTCGGCGTTGCCTTGTGCCTCGCGGCCGTCAGGGTTCGCCGAATTTGACGCCATTCACTCGGGCGCTTTCGCCTCCCGGTGCACAACTTTCGCTATGAGTCCTCTGCTCTAACCAACTGAGCTAACGGCCCGCCGCGCCGGCATTGTAGGAGCGCTACCTGTGGCTCAGCGCATTGCCCACCAGCCGGGCCGTGATGTCGACGATCTGGATCATGCGTTCGTAGGCCATGCGCGTGGGCCCGATCACGCCCAGCGTGCCGACGACGCGGCCATCGACTTCGTAGGGCGCGGTCACCACCGACAGCTCCTCGAAGGGCACGACATGGCTCTCGCCGCCGATGTAGATGCGCACGCCCTCGGCGCGGCTGCTGACGTCGAGCAGGCGCATCAGCTCGGTCTTCTGCTCGAACACGTCGAACAGCTTGCGCAAGGACCCCATGTCGTTGCCGAAGGCCGGCACATCCAGCAGCTTGCGTTCGCCGCTGACCACCACCTGCTCGGTGCTCTCGGCCAGCGCGTCGCTGCCAGCCTGCACCGCGGCCTGCATCAGCGCGGCGATCTCGCCGCGCAGTGCCTCGATCTCGTGCTTCAGCCGTTCGCGCACCTCCTCGATGCTGAGGCCGGCGTAGTGCAGGTTCAGGTAGTTGGTGGCCTCGACCAGCTCGCTCTGCGTGTAGTCGCGGGCGGTGAAGATGACGCGGTTCTGCACGTCGCCGTCGGGCGCCACCAGGATGACGAGCACGCGCCGTTCGCCCAGGCGCAGGAACTCGATGTGGTGGAAGACGCTGGCCTTGCGCGGCGCGGTGACCACGCCGACGAAGTTGGACAGGCTGGACAGCAGGCTCGCCGCCTGGGCGATAACGCGCTGCGGCTGGTCGGGGTGCAACTGCTCGCGCACCGCCGCCATCTCGGGCGGCACCTCGGCCAGGTTGACCGGCCGCGCGGTAAGCATGGTGTCGACGAACAGCCGGTAGCCGCGTGCGGTGGGGATGCGCCCGGCGCTGGTGTGCGGGCTGGCGATCAGCCCCAGCTCCTCCAGGTCGGCCATGACGTTGCGGATGGTCGCCGGCGACAGCTCCAGCCCGCTGGCGCGCGACAAGGTGCGCGAACCCACCGGTTGGCCCTCGGCGATGTAACGCTCGACCAGGGCCTTGAGCAGGGTTCTTGCGCGCTCGTCCAGCATGTTTTTCATTGTACGGACCGGCCTACGCACGCCGCGCCCGGCGATGGCCCCTATGGTGTAATGGATCGCATGCCGACGCGCTTTCGTCACGCTGCCATCGTGGGCAAGTACCAGGCCCACGGCATCCGGCCGCTGCTCGAAGAGATCGCGCAGTACATGGTGCGGCTGGGGCTGGAAGTGTCCTTCGACGCCGCCACCGCGCTGAACACCGGCGTCACCGATTACGAGGCGCTGTCGCCGGCCGAGATGGGCGAGCGCTGCGACCTGGCGGTGGTGGTCGGCGGCGACGGCACGATGCTCGGCATCGCGCGCGAACTGGCGCGCCACAACCTGCCGCTGGTGGGCATCAACCAGGGCCGGCTCGGTTTCATCACCGACGTGCCGCTGGCGCACTACCGCGAGACGCTGGAAAGCATGGTCGCCGGCGACTACGAGGAAGAGCACCGCACGATGATCGAAGGCGGCGTCTGGCGCGACGGCCACAAGATCTTCGACGGCCTGTCGCTGAACGAGGTGGTGGTCAGCCGCGGCGCCACCGCCAGCATGGTCGAGCTGCGCATCGACATCGGCGACGAGTTCGTCGCCAACCTGCGCGCCGACGGGCTGATCATCGCCTCGCCCACCGGCAGCACCGCCTATGCGCTGTCGGCCGGCGGGCCGATCATGCACCCGGGCATCGCCGGGCTGCTGCTGGTGCCGATCGCCTCGCACACGCTGTCCAACCGGCCGATCGTGCTGCCCGACCAGGGCGAGATCCGCATCGAGGTGGTAGCCGGGCGCGACGCCTCGGCCAACTTCGACATGCAAAGCCTGGCCAGCCTGCTGCACGGCGACCAGGTGCGGGTGCAGCGTTCGGCGCACAAGGTGCGTTTCCTGCACCCGCGCGGCTGGAGCTACTACGCCACGCTCAGGCGCAAGCTGCGCTGGCATGAGGGTGTGGTCTGACGCCATGCTGCGGCGCCTGACTCTGCGGGACGTGGTCATCGTCAGCCAGCTCGAGGTGGAACTCGACGCCGGCTTTTCGGTGTTGACCGGCGAGACCGGCGCCGGCAAGTCGATTCTCATCGATGCGCTGCAGCTGGCGCTGGGCGGTCGCGGCGATGCCGCGCTGGTGCGCGAAGGCTGCGCGCGCGCGGAGGTCACGGCCGAGTTCGACGCGCCGCCTGCGCTGGCCGGCTGGTTGGACGAGGCAGGCTTCGAGCATGGCAGCGACAGCTTGCTGCTGCGCCGCAGCATCGATGCCCAAGGCAAGAGCCGCGCCTGGGTCAACGGCAGCCCGGCCACCGTGGGCCAACTGCGCGAGGCCGGCGAGCAGCTGGTCGACATCCATGGCCAGCATGCGTGGCAGAGCCTGACCCGGCCGGCCGCGGTGCGCGCGCTGCTCGACGAACAGGCCGGCGCCGACACCACCCCACTGACCGCGCGGTGGCAGGCCTGGAAGGCGGCCGAGGCGGCGCTGGCCGATGCCCGCACGCGCGGCGAGACGCTGCAGCGCGAGCGCGAGCGCCTGGCCTGGCAGATCGCCGAAGTCGACAAGCTCGCCCCCGGCGATCACGAATGGGACGAGCTGAATGCCGAGCACCAGCGCCTGGCCCACGCGCAGTCGCTGCTGGACGGCGTGCGCGCGGCGCTGCTGGCGCTGTCCGATGGCGAGCCGGCGGCCGACGCGCTGGCCGGCCAGGCCATCGATGCGCTGCAGGATCTGACGCGCTACGACAGCCAGCTCGAAGCTGTCGTCGAGGTGCTGCAGGGCGCGCAGGCGCAGCTGCAGGACGCGGCACACAGCCTGCACGCCTACCTGGGGCGCAGCGAACCCGACCCGGCGCGGCTGGCCGAGCTGGACGCGCGGCTGGCCGCCTGGCTGTCGCTGGCGCGCCGCTATCGCCGCCCACCGGCCGAGCTGCCTGCATTGCTGGCCGGCTGGAAGGACGAACTGCGATGCCTCGATGCCGCGACCGACCTGGCCGCGCTGGAAGCCACACAGCACAGCGCACAGGCCGCATGGCGCGCCGAGGCGCAGCGCGTGGGCAAGCTGCGCCTTGCCACGGCGCCCAAGCTGTCGGCGGCGGTGACACAGGCGATGCAGCAGCTGGGCATGGGCGGCGGGCGCTTCGAGGTGGCGCTGCAGCCCACCGATGCGCCGCAGCCCTTCGGCCTGGAAAACACCGAGTTCCTAGTCGCCGGCCATGCCGGCAGCAGCCCGCGTCCGCTGGCCAAGGTGGCCTCGGGCGGCGAGCTGTCGCGGCTGGCGCTGGCCATCGCCGTCAGCACCCGCCGCAGCGGCGCATCGGTGCCGACGCTGATCTTCGACGAGATCGACGCGGGTGTCGGCGGCAACGTCGCCTACCAGGTGGGCCGGCTGATGAAGCAGCTGGGCAGCCGCAGCCAGGTGCTGGCGGTCACGCACCTGGCGCAGGTGGCGGCCTGTGCCGACCATCACTTCGTGGTGACCAAGGCGCTGCAGGGCGCGGCCACGGTCAGCGACGTGCGGCCGGTGGCCGGCGAGGCCCGCGTCGGCGAGGTGGCGCGCATGCTCGGCGGCGAACGGCTCACGGGCACCAGCCGCGCCCATGCCGAAGCCATGCTCGGCGGCGTCGCCGAAATGCCGGCGCGCAGCGCGCACAAGCAGCGATGAGCAGCGAAGCCCGCATCGAACGGCGCGCGGTGCCGCGCGACGGCGACGCAGTGGGCACGGCCGCCGACCGCCGCGAGGTGGTGCTGATCACCGGCATCTCCGGCTCGGGCAAGTCGGTGGCGCTGCACGCGCTGGAAGACGCCGGCTTCTTCTGCGTCGACAACCTGCCGCCGGAGATGCTGCGCGAGTTCATCCGCCTGGAGCATGACCGCCTGACGCACCGCGTGGCGGTGGCGGTGGACGTGCGCAATGCCACCGCGCTGCCGCAGCTGGTGCCGCTGATCCACGAGCTGCAGCGCGAGGGCGTGCACATCCGTTCGCTGTTCCTCGACGCCAGCACCGACGCGCTGCTGCGGCGTTTTTCCGAAACGCGCCGGCCGCACCCGCTGTCGGCCGGCGGCGGCGACATCTCGCGCGTGCTCACCGACGCCATCGAGTTGGAGCGCGAGCTGCTGGCCGCATTGCGCGAGGTCTCCACCGTCATCGACACCAGCCAGCTGCGCCCGGCGCAGCTGCGCCACTGGGTGCGCGACCTGGTCGGCGCGCGCGGCACGGCGTTGACGCTGGTGTTCGAGTCCTTCGCCTTCAAGTTCGGCGTGCCGCTGGATGCGGACTTCGTCTTCGACGTGCGCGTGCTGCCCAACCCGCACTACATCCGCGAGCTGCGGCCGCTGACCGGCCGCGATGCGCCGGTGGCCGCCTACCTGGAAGCCCAGCCCGACGCGATGGAGATGCTGGACCAGATCGAGGCCTTCCTGCGCCGCTGGATCGCTGCCTTCGAGGAAGACCAGCGCAGCTACCTCACGGTGGCCATCGGCTGCACCGGCGGCCAGCACCGCTCGGTGTTCCTGAGCGAGGCGCTGGGGCGGCGCTTCGCCGCGCGCGGCGCCACGCTGGTGCGGCACCGCGAACTGGACGCGCGCGAATGAGCGGGGACCAGCACATCGCCGCGCTGCCACTGTTCCCGCTGCGCTCGGTGCTGTTCCCCGGCGGGCTGCTGGCGCTCAAGGTCTTCGAGGCGCGCTACCTGGACCTGGTGGCCGAATGCCTGCGCCACCAGCAGCCCTTCGGCGTGGTCTGCCTGCTGCAAGGCGGCGAGGTGCGCGCGGACAAGACGGCCGCGGTGCGCTTCGAAAACACCGGCGTGCTGGCACGACTGGACGACGTGGACGGCGAGCAGCCCGGCGTGCTGCGCGTGCGCTGCACCGGCACGCGGCGCTTCCGCCTCGAAGGCGCCGCCGCGCCGCAGGCCGACGGCCTGTGGGTCGGCCACGCCGAGTTGCTGCCCGACGACGAAGCACTGCCGCCAAGCCCCGGGCACCAGCCCAGCGTGCAGGCGCTGGCCAATGCCATCGCCACGCTCAAGGCGCAGGGCGCCGAGCCCTTCAATCTGCCGCACCGGCTGGACGATGCCGGCTGGGTGGCCAACCGCTGGTGCGAGATCCTGCCCATCTCGCTGAGCGCCAAGCAGAAGCTGATGGAGCTGGACGACCCGCAGCTGCGCCTGCAGCTGGTGCACGACTACCTGCGCGGCAAGGGCGTGGTCAGCGGCTGAGCAGCTTGCGCAGCGGCGCCGGCAGGCCCATCCGCAGCGCCTGCTCCTCGCTCACCCAGCGCCCCGGCGGCAACAGCGCGGTCAGCGCGTCCAGGCGCCGCGCCGACAGCCGGGACGGCAGCTGCCAGCGCAGCGGCTGCAGCCTCCAGTCGAAATGTGTCAACGCATGGTCGATGATCGGCAATGTCTCGCCGCGGCCGGGCCAGCCGGCTAGCCGCTGCCACAACAGGTCCAGCGTCTCGAACTCCGGCAGGCTCCACAGCCCCGCCCACACGCCGGACTCGGGGCGCTGCACCAGCCACAGCCGCTCGCCCTGTGCCAGCCACAGCAGCGCATGTGCACGCGTGCCGCGCTTCATCCGGCGGATCTTCACCGGGTAGGCCTCGGGCCGGCCCTCGCGGCGGGCGACGCACAGCGTCGCCAGCGGACAGCGCGCGCACGCGGGCTTGCGCGCGGTGCACAGCGTGGCGCCCAGGTCCATCAGGCCTTGCGTGTAGTGCTCGACGCCCTGTTCGGGCACCAGTGCCTGCGCCTGCCGCCACAACTCCTGCTCGTTGGCCGAGCGCGACAGATCGGCATCGAAGCCCAGCGCGCGGCCGAGCACGCGCTTGACGTTGCCGTCGAGGATGGCGATGCGTTCGCCGTAGCAGAAGGCCGCGATCGCCGCGGCCGTGGAACGCCCGATGCCCGGCAGCTGCGCCAGCGCCTGGCTGCTGGGCGGGAAGACGCCCCCATGTTCGCGCTGCACCACCTGCGCGCAGCGGTGCAGGTTGCGTGCGCGGCTGTAGTAGCCCAGCCCGCTCCACAGCGCCAGCACATCGTCCAGCGGTGCCTCGGCCAGCGCGCCCAGCGTCGGAAAGCGCTGCAGGAAACGCGCGTAGTAGTCCCGCACCGTGGCCACCTGCGTCTGCTGCAGCATGATCTCGGACAGCCAGATGCGATAGGGGTCGCGGCTGTCCTGCCAGGGCAGGCCCTGGCGGCCGAACTGCTGGCGCCAGCGCAGCACGCGCTGCGCGATGTCGCGCCGGGGCATCAGTGCGCGCTGCTGCGCAAGAGCTCGGCGGGCCCGGCCTCGGCCGCGCCGGGTGTGGCCTGCGTGCCGGCCAGCACCTGCTCGACCAGCGAATCCAGCCGCCATTGCAGCCCGGCCAGGCGCTTGTCCTGCTGTTCGACCTCGGCGATGCGCTGTTCCAGCTCACCCGAGGCCGACTGGATGCGCTGCAGCGCCTCGTGCCGGTGCGTGAAGGCGCGGCGCCGCTCGCGCAGCTGCTGCTCGATCTGCGCCGACGCGGCCTTGCTCCACAGCTCGACCTCGCCGGCGGCGTTTTCGAAGACCACACGCAGCTTGGACAGCAGCATGCGCTGGAACTGCTCCAAGAAGCTGGGGCTGGCCAGGCGCCAGGCCTGCACCGGGCCGAGATAGCGGCCGTAGCTGCGTTCGATCAGGTCCAACTCCTCGGCGAAGCGTTCGAGCTGCGGCGCACTGGCCAGCGTGAAGGCGAAGCCGAACTCGGCGTTCAGCTGCTGGTAGCTGCCGCCGAGCATCTGCTGGATCTCGTCGGTCTGGTTGCGCGCTGCCGCCAGCGCTGAGCGCAGCCGCGTGCACAGCGCGACGAAGGCCTTGCGCGCGCCCAGGTGCAGCGGCGTGGCCGCCATCGCCGTGCGCATGGCCGCGACCTCGCCGCGCAGCACGTCGCTGGACAGCGCGCCCAGCGCCTTCTGCAGCTGGCGCTGGTGCACCACGCGCAGCGCCGACAGGCGCGAGTTGCAGCGCTCGAAATCGCCCATCTCCGCATCCAGGCGCAGCAGCAGCGCCTTGACCTTGGCATGGCTCTTGCCGCGCAGGCCGCGCAGTTCGAGCATCTGTTCGGCATTGTTGCGGCGCCGGTCGCCCAGCCGGCGCGACGCCGCATGGCGCAAGGTGGACAGCGTGGCGGCGGTGGCCCGCGCCAGCAGTTCGCGCTGGCGCGGCAGCAGCTGCTGCGCCAGGGCGTCCTCCAGCGCCGGCAGGCCGCTGCGCTGCAAGGCCTGGGCATCGCCGGCGATGCGCGCGGCCAGCGCATCGCGCGCCGACAGCGGGTAGATGCGCTCCAGCGGCACCTCCAGCGTCTGCGCGATGCTGCGGCGCTGCGCGTCGAGCTGCGCCGCCACCGTGGCCGACGGCGACAGCGGGTCAGCCAGGATGTCGGTCTTGTTGAGCACCACGAAGCGCTCGAGCGCCTCTTCGCCCAGATGCTCGGTCCAGATCGCCAGGTCCGAGCGCGACACCCCGGTATCGGCCGCGAGCAGGAAGACGATGGCATGCGCCGCCGGCAGCAGGCCCAGCGTCAGCTCGGGTTCGGCACCCACCGCGTTCAGCCCCGGTGTGTCGATGACCACCAGGCCGCGCTGCAGCAGCGGGTGCGGGTAGTTGATCAGCGCATGGCGCCAGACCGGCACCTCGACGCTGCCGTCGTCCAGCCGCGGCGGGTTGTCCTCGGGGTGGCTGTCGCTCCAGAAGCCCAGCGCCTCGGCCTGCACGGTGCTGACGCGGCGTGTCTTCGTCACCAGCATCAGGGCCTCGGCCAGGCCGTCGGCGTTGTGCGGGTCCAGGCCCAGCCGCTGCCAGGCCTCGGGCTGGGTGCGCAGCTCGGCCAGCGAGCTGCTGCCCAGGCGTGTGTCGATGGGCAGCAGCGCCAGCTCGGGCGGCTGGCCGGCATGGAACTGCAGTTCCACCGGGCACATCGTGGTGCGGCCGGGCGTGGCCGGCAGCACGCGCCGGCCGGTGTCGGCAAAGAAGATGGCATTGAGCAGCTCGGACTTGCCGCGCGAGACCTCGGCCACGCAGGCCAGCACCAGCTTGTCGGCCGCCAGCTTGCGCTGCAGCGCATCGAGCGTGGGGCCGGCGGCGGCGTCCAGCAGCTCGTTCTCGGCCATGAAGTGCGCCAGCGCGCGCACACGGCGCTCCAGCGCGTGGCGCCAGGCTGCAAGCGCGTCGAGTTGATGGGCCAGGGTGTGCTTCATCGTCGGAAAACCACTGGCCTTCGAGGCCGTTCGGGCCATGCTAGCGCAGGGCCCTGGGCGCCAGAGGGCCGCGAAACAACTGCTGACAAGAAGCTTCGTGCAGCTTTGCTCA
>Ga0307505_10001212_pt1 | contig 22140 bp, 15 predicted proteins | sample 23_S_MG_FD_202183 | JGI IMG/M metagenome (GOLD analysis project Ga0307505, IMG submission 202183) | Soil microbial communities from Populus trichocarpa stands in riparian zone in the Pacific Northwest, United States - 23_S | ecosystem: Environmental > Terrestrial > Soil > Riparian zone > Trees...
TCGATGGCGGTGACGACGCGGCCAAGCTCGGCCGTCGGACGGCGAAACCAGTCGGTGCTCCATACCCGATGGATGATCCAGCCATGATCCTCAAGAATCGCCTGGCGCAGCCGATCACGGTCGCGCGCAGATCTTGCTTCATGATAGCCTGCGCCGTCGCATTCGATGCCCAGCAAATAGCGATCAGCGTGGTCTGGGTCGGCAATGGCCAAGTCGATGAAGAAGCCAGCCAGGCCAACCTGCCGATGGACTTGATATCCGCGAGCATGGAGCGCCTCGGCGACTTGTGCCTCGAACACGCTGTCATGGTCGCGGGCGGTTGCTTCGGCGAGGGTCATCTTCCCTGTGCGGGCGAAGTGCATGAACATCTTGAACGCGAACACCCCTTTGCGATGGCTGGCGAACTCTTGCTCGATATCCTCGTCGGTCATCGACGCGAAGATCTCGGTGCGGCGCTTGGCGCGACTGATGAGGACGTTTAGCCGCCGTTCGCCGCCTTCCTGACCGAGCGGACCGAAGCGCATTGGCGGCTTCAAGCCAGGTGCCGTCGGGCCATAACCGACCGAGATGAAGATGACGTCGCGCTCGTCGCCCTGCACGTTTTCCAAATTTTTGATGAAGAATGGCTCGGCCGGGTGAGACTGAAAGAAAGCCTCATGTTCGGGTGGCAAGGCCCGGCGCATAAGTTCCAGCTGGTCGAGGATCGCGCGCCGTTGGGCGACCGAGAAAGCCACGACGCCCAATGATTGCTCGGGATGGGCGATGGCGTGGGCGACAATCGCCTGGGCGACGACCTTTGCTTCGACCGGATTGGTGCGCGTGGAACCTGTTTCGAATATGCCGTCGGTGACATGGTGAAAGCGCAGTCCGAGCCCGGCTTGCGCGGTGAAAGGGCTGGGAACGATAAACAGCTTGTTCTCGTAAAATTGCTGGTTGGACACGGCGATGAGCGATTCATGGCGGCTACGATAGTGCCAGCGGAGCATGCGCATCGGTAGGCCGCGAGCGGTGAACAGGCCAAGAATGCTTTCGATCTGTCCGACCTGGGCGCCATCGATGCCGTCGTCATCGTCATCGGTGTTGCCGGTCATTTTGGAGAAGAAAGAGGTCGGAGGCAGCTGCTGAGGGTCGCCGACCACGACGACTTGCTTGCACCGCGCGATCGCACCTAGCGCATCGACGGGCTGGATCTGGCTGGCCTCATCCATGACGAGAAGATCGAAATTTATGGCGCCGGGTTCGAGATATTGGGCGACCGACAGCGGGCTCATCATGAAAACCGGCTTCAGCGCCTGAATTGCCGGCGCGGCTTGGTGCATCAGCGCCCGGATCGGCTTGTGACCTCGGCGGAGCGCCATCTGGCCTTTTAGGTAGCCAAGCGGCCCGACCTTGCCACCAATTGAAGGTGGAATACGGCTATGATGCGCGCGAACCACTTCAAGCGCCGATTGTCGAATACGCTGGCGATCGAGATCGGCGAAATTCTGTACGACGCGGTTGTGCAGGTCGCCGTCGAATTCCGCGAGCGCGGGCTCTTGCCGGACTTGGTCGGCGAATACGGCCTCAAAATAGGCCATCTCGAACTCAAGTCGTGCGCGGTCAGGCGTCAGTCGACCCGAGTGGAGCCGAGCGACGAACTCCTTGAGGCCGAGCGCATTCGCGCGTTCCGAGCGGCTCCGATAGGCTACCCACTTCGACAGGAGCTCGCTTTCATCCCGCCACGCGACCAGGCTAGCGGCAAGTGCGGCGATGGGAAGGCGAGCAACCGCACCCGGTGCAACGAGCGCGTCGTCACCGGCGCGCAGATCGCCCAGCAGATTTTCCATTCCAGCGACGAATGTGTCGCGTTCAGCGAGCGCCGCCGCAACATTATTGCGCAGGGGCAGTCGATCTTCGATTCGCGCCGCGAGTTGATGAATATCAGGATTGCTGGTCACCCAATCGGCTGCGGCGCGCAGGGTTGGCCATCCGCTGGTTGCCCTTGACCAGTCCGAACCGAAAGCCTGCCTGCCGATCGCTTCGTCGTCGTCGAGTTGAGCGGCAAGGGCTTGGCCTTTGGCCAAATTTGCCAGCTCGCCGCGCCGGGTTTCCAGGTCGGGTGTCGCCCCTTGCCGGAACTTCGCGTCGAGCGCGTCGGCCTTCTGCAATTTCGATGCCGCCGCTTGGGCGATCGCTAAGTCAGCTTGGTCCCAATTAGGTGCGTCCGCAAAAAGGCCCTCACGAGCGGGGCCGCATTCTTCCCAAAGACCAGAAAGTGCCGGTCGAAGTGATTCAATCTGCGCGACGATGACGGTCGACAGTCTTGCGAGGAGGACACGATCCGGACGTCGACCCGCAACCAGTCGGGGCTCCGCGCCAAGCCCTTTGAGGCTTCGCATCCACTCTACGATCGCCAGGAGCGGTGCCGAGTCCGATCGCTCGCCACGCCATGCCGATGAGAAAGCACTACGGCCGAATTCGTCCTCGCGCTTGATTTCCTCAATCGCCGAACGCCCGCGCGCCAGCGCGTCCAGTAATTCCAGCTGACGGCCGAGCGGGATTTTGGGATCTGCCAGATATGATCGGACCAGCCGCTTGGCCGCCCTCCATTCGCCATTGAAAAAGCGGAAGAGACTCGTTCCTTGTCCCGCTAGTACTTGGCGCGCATTGACCAGATCGGCGCTCCATGCGGTATCGCTGAGGCCGTTACCAATGGTGCTGCGCGCATCTTCGAGCGATGCGACTCTGTCTGCTAAGTCGCCTGCTCGCTCGATCCCGCTGTCCCACAATGTCGCACCTAACGCTTCGGGGTCGGCATCGGGAGCGGCTGCAACGCGCTCCGCCACTTGGGCCATGTCATCGATGCCCCGAATATCGGACGGCGTTTCGTCTCGACCCAAGGCGGATACCAATTTTGCTGACTCTTCAAAGAGCGTCCCGAGCTGTTCGGCTAGGATCCCGGCATGGTCGAAGCCGGCCGCCGAAAAACTCGCCGGAAGCGGCGCGAGAGTGTCGCGCGCTGCGGCGATGTCGATGGACCAAGCTTCCTGTAGATAAACCGGCTCCAATTCCTTTCGCAGTGACGCCAAGCATTCGCCGGCGGCAAGTAGCGCATCGATCGCGGTCACGGACTCGGTCCATATGTCGGAACCCAAGCCCGCCGGATCGATCGTTGGCGCGTCCACGATCCGATTGGCCAAGGTCATCAGCGCGTCGAGCGCAGCTAGTGTTTCGGGCGGTGCCCGCTCCAATCTGTCGGCAAGTGTGGATTGCTCGGCGCGCATTGCGTCGAGCTGGTCCGAAAAGGCCGCGATCCGGGTAACAAGGCGGCTAACCTCCGGCGGCAGGGCGGTCGCAAGTCCGATTCCGCGCCAGATATGTTCTGCCGGAACCCCGATGTCGCCAACACGCTCGACCAGTTCGTCGACCAGCGCCGATCGTTCATGCAATTGCTCGGAAGTCCATTGCTCCGGTGTTTCAAGAACAAGATCGGTCGGCTGCTGCCCGGCCTGCCGCAAGCGGGTCAATTGTCCGATCACCTGATATGGCACGGAGCCGGCCGCCCCGATCGGACGGTGCAGGCGCTCGGCGTGGGCATTCAGCGTGTCGCGCGCGTCGGTCAATCGCGCATTCAATGTCGTGAGATCCTCGCCCTTCGGCGCGCCCAGCGCCCAAGTTCGCTTCAATTCCTCCAGCACCGCGCGCTTGTTAGCCTTATTGCTGTGCAATTCGAGGCAGACATCGCCGACGCCGTTATTATCGAGCCGCCGCTTGACCACCTCCAAAGCGGCCATCTTTTCGGCGACGAACAGGACCGTTTTGCCGTCCGCGACGGCGGCGCCGATGATGTTGGCAATGGTTTGCGACTTACCCGTGCCCGGAGGTCCCTGAATCACCAGACTGCGACCGCGACGGACTTCATAAACCGCCATCGTTTGGGAACTGTCGCTGTCGACAATGTGAGTCATGCTCGTTGGGGGGATGTGGCGATCAACCGGTTCATCTTCCGGAAGAAGGGGGTCGCCCTCATCGAAGCCGTCGGAAACGAGGGAACGGACGATTTCGTGGTCGGCAATCTGCGCCCCTTTGGGCCACGTCAGCGGGTCAAGGTCGCGATACATCAAGAACTTCGCGAACGAGAAAAAGCCCAAGGTAACGTCGTCGAGCTGCACCGACCAATTCGTCTTGGCTGCCACCGCCTCGGCAACTGCGGAAACGTAGGCAGCCGGATCGAAATCGTCACCTGCATCAAATGCCGGCAGTTTCAGTCCGTGGATGCGGTCGAGGTAGGCCTCGAGCGACAAATTCGCAGCCGGATCCTCTTGGCGCCACCGCAACTTGAACTTTTCCGCCGCGTTGCCGCGCTCGAGGGCCACCGGGATCAGGATCAGCGGGGCAAAACGGATGTTGGCGGCATTATTGGGATCGATCCACTTCAGGCTTCCCAAGGCAAGGAACAGGATGTTGACACCCTGTTCCTCTTCAAGCGTTCGAGCATCATAATACAGGTCGAGCAGGCGTTTCTGGAGCCCCGCCGGGGTGAGCCGAGTTTGCAGTTTGGTGTCCGCATGGCGCGTGGCGACGCCGCGATCATCGACTCCATCGTCATCGGGCTGCGCCAGCTCGACGATCTCCTCGCTATCGTCGGCATCTGCGCCGGTCTCAGCGTCTGATTCGATTCTTCTACCAGCGAGAAATGTCATCGCACGCTGCTGCCGAACCAGCAGCCGAAAGATCTCAGAAGTTTGCTCGTCGATGATCTCAAGCGTCTTGGCGCTTTTGCCGGATCGCGGCATGTTAAGCAGTCGGTTACGCGCCGACAGATCGAGCAATTCGGTGCGGGCTTTCTCTAGCTTGCCTTCGAGAGGCAGATTGCTTTGAAAAACCGATGATGGCTCGTTGCCATTAGCAATAGTATTGTTAAACGCCATACGATTCCCCTGTTCCACCCAAATTGCCTCAGGGGAGCAAGAGTCGTCTACGTCTAATTTTGTTCTGGCGCACTATGCGTCATTAACTTCGAAAAATTAGGGTGAATGCCCTATCTGACCGAACGGAAGCCGACTGTCCAATTTTTGGCCAGATCTCAACGCCCGTAGTAATGCTCAACTTCGCGGGTGTCTCGCAAGGCTCATGCTTGCCTGACCCAATCGGGCATTGTCTGCCGTCGACAGAGCGCGCGCCAGGGTTGATCGTTCTCGCCGAGCGGAGGGATGAGGAAAAAATGAAACTGGTACGCGATGCTCGTACGCTGAAGACGAAAGCCATTGAGTCCCTGCGGGCTGCCATGACTGCTTTCAACAGTTACGACGACTCTGGTCGTGTCACTATGGTATTGATTAACTCGCAACACGCCTGCGAAATGCTGCTGAAGGCCGTACTTGTGCAAGGTAAAGGAAAGGTTTTCGACAAGAGCACTGGTCGGGCAATTGGTTTTGACCGGTGCCTAGGCCTTTGCTCCGCGCATCACCATCTGACGCCGGAGGAAGCCGGGATCATGCGCGCGATCAATGCGCAGCGCGACGCTGCCCAGCACTGGTTTGTCCAGGTGTCCGAGGATTTGCTCTACATGGAGCTCCGCGCGCTTATTACCGCATTCGACTCATACCTGAAACGCAAGCTAGCCACTGCATTGCAGGAGCACATCCCTCCTCGCGTACTGCCCATCTCAAGCATGCCGCCCGGTGACTTCGAGTTCTTGGTCGACAAAGAATTCAACTACGTGTGCGAGCTGCTTCAGCCAGGGCGCCGCGCGCGCGACGAGGCGCGGGCGAGGATCCGAAGCATGCTGGCTATGGAAGCGATAGTCACGGACGAAGTGGAGATTTCGGAGCGCGACATTGATCGTATTGAACGGGCGATGCGCGGGGGCGCGCAATTTACTGCCGTGTTTCCCCGGCTCGCGACGGTAGGGACAACTTTGGAGGGGGAGGGAGTGAGCTTGGTTGTTCACTTCACAAAAAAGCAAGGCGCTCCGGTCCACTACGTCGGGGGAGACGATCCAGCCGCTTCGGCCGCAGTCCGCGAGGTCGATCTGCGCAAGAAGTTTCACATGCAGCGAACCGAGCTCGCTCAAAAGACGGGCCTCAGCGCACCAAAGGCGAAGGTGCTGCGCGCACATTTGGGGATCGATGAAGACGCCAGCTGTTGTCACGTTTTCGAGTTTGGCTCGCAGAGGATTCCATGTTTCTCTGACAACGCTCTGCGTCGAATGCAGGAGGCGCTACCGGAGGTCGATATGGCCGAGTTATGGGCGCACCGGAGCGACTCTTAGATACGACCGCTGACGCCTGCTCAGGTTAACTCACGGCTTACGGCCACTTTCGGACGAGTCCGATATGCGCCCAGCTCAGTCGTTCAGGGCAAACGGGACGTCACCCAAAAGCAGACGTTCGTTTCAGCCGAGGCGCCGATGTCTGTTTTCGACCCATTTTTGCGGTGTCACAGCCATCGGCGAACTCGCTGGCGATAGGATGCATATTCCTCGCCGAAGCGACGCGCGAGATAATCTTCCTCGCGGGCGATGACCAGGCGGTCGACAATAGCAACGGCTGCCAATGTAAGAAGAGCAGCTGTCAAACTGACGAATAACAGGGCGATCGCGAGGGAAGCAACGGCCATTCCCAGATACATCGGGTTTCGCGTGAACCGATAGATGCCGTCGCTGACCAGCGCGCTTGACGGCTTCCAGGGCTCGGGCCTGGTGTGGTTGGATCGGAAAAGTCCGAGCGCAATGGCGATAAGGCCGAGGCCAACAAGGAAACCGATAATCGCCACCACTCGAAGGGCGTCCCACGCTACCTTTGCGTGATCAAATAATAGCCCGGCAGTAAGCAGCCCGCAGAAGATCAACGGCGGGGGGACGAATACGCGCGGGTGGTCATCGTCGATCATGACGGTGTCCGGGCGAGCGGACGCTTGCCCTCACGATCATGGTCCTTGTCATGCCCTGCGGTCATCGATGCTCTCCTTTGAATTAGGCAGGTTGATGCGAAGCGGATCGCGTCGGCACGGCCGTGTCGCGCTCGCGGTGAACCAGGCGGTAAAGTGCAGGAAGCACGACCAGCGTCAGAAAGGTCGACGAGATGATACCCCCGATCACCACCGTAGCGAGCGGGCGCTGAACTTCAGACCCGGCCCCGACGTTAAGCGCCATCGGCACGAAGCCGAGCGAAGCGACCAGCGCGGTCATCAGCACTGGACGAAGGCGGGTCAGCGCGCCTTCACGGATCGCCTCGTCGAGCGGACGCCCGCGCGCCCGCAAATCGTTGATGAAGGACAGCATCACGACGCCATTGAGCACGGCAACCCCCGACAGCGCGATGAACCCGACCCCCGCCGAGATCGACAATGGAATTCCGCGCAGGGCCAAAGCGGCAATTCCCCCGGTCAGTGCCAGCGGTACGCCGGAGAAGACGATTGCGGCATCTCGCGCTGAGCCGAACAGCGTGAAAAGCAGACCGAAGATCAGGATGAGCGCGAGCGGGACGACGATCTGCAACCGGGTCGCGGCTGACTGGAGCTGCTCGAAGGTGCCGCCATATTCGACATAATAGCCCGGCGGCAGCTCGACCCTGGCATCGATCGCGGCGCGAAGATCGGCGATGAACGATCCGAGATCACGATCGCGCACGTTCGCGGTGATGACGGCGCGGCGCTTGCCATTCTCGCGGCTGATCTGGTTGGGGCCAACCGACAGCTCGATCGTCGCGACTTCCGACAAGGGCACCGAGCTGGTCCCGCCGAGCACTGCAATCGGCAGCCGCCCGAGCGCGTCGAGGTCGGTGCGCAGGTATTCGGGCAGTCGCACCACGACGTCGAAGCGCCGGTCGCCTTCGAACACTTCGCCGGCATTGCGCCCGCCAGTGGCAATGCCGACCGCATCCTGCACGTCCCGCACGTTGATTCCGTAGCGCGCCAGCATGGCGCGGCGCGGGGTGACGGCGAGCACGGGCAGGCCGGTGACCTGCTCCAGCTTGACGTCTTCTGCGCCGGGGATGCTTTCGACAATCTCCTCGACCGCGCCGCCGCTCTCGAGCAACTGGTCGAGATCATCGCCGAACAATTTGACGGCGACGTCGGAGCGGACTCCGGCGATCAGCTCGTTCATCCGCATCTCGACCGGCTGGGTGAACTCATAATTGTTGCCCGGGATCTGCTGGACCGCGGCATCGAGCTCGGCGACCAGCTCGGCGCGGCTCTTGCGCGGGTTGGGCCAATCCTTGCGGTCCTTGAGCATGATGAAATTGTCGGCCACCGACGGCGGCATCGGGTCGGTCGCCACGTCCGAGGTGCCGATCTTGGCGAACACCCGATCGACCTCGGGAAACTGCCGGATCCGCGCCTCGAGCGATTCCTGCATTTCCACGGCCTGGCCAAGCCCCGTGCCAGGGATGCGCAAAGCGTGCATCGCGATATCGCCCTCGTCGAGGCTGGGAATGAATTCCGATCCCAGTCTGGTTGCGCCGAACGCACTGATGGCCACCAGCACCGCCGCAGCAACCGTGATCGCCGTGCCGCGCTTCATCGTGCGGTCGAGCAACGACGCATAACGCTGGCCCGCCCAGCGCATTCCGCGGTTTTCCTTTTCCTCGACCTTGCCGGTGACGAACATGGCAACCGCAGCGGGCACCAAAGTCAGCGAAAGGATCAGCGCCGCGGTCAGCGCCATCACGACCGTGATCGCCATCGGATGGAAGGTTTTCCCCTCGATCCCTGTCAGCGCGAAGATCGGCAGATAGACCACAGTGATAATGACGATCCCGAAGATGCTTGGCCGGATCACTTCGGCGCTGGCCGTAGCGACCAGCCCGAAGCGCTCGTCGCGATCGAGCAGGCGTCCAAGCCGGTGCTGCGCTTCACCGAGGCGGCGAAGGCAATTCTCGACGATGATGACCGCGCCGTCGACGATCAAGCCGAAGTCGAGCGCGCCTAGGCTCATGAGGTTGGCCGAGACTCGGCCCTGAACCATGCCGGTGAGCGTCATCAGCATCGACACCGGGATCACCGCGGCCGTGATCAGCGCGGCGCGGATGTTGCCAAGCAAAAGGAACAGCACGACGACGACCAGCAACGCGCCTTCGAGCAAATTCTTCTGGACCGTCCAGATCGTTCGTTCGACCAGTTCGGTGCGGTCGTAGAGGGGATGCGCGATCACGCCAGCGGGAAGTGACTTGGTCGCCTGCTTCAACCGCTCGGCGGCCGCTTGCGCCACGATCCGCGGATTTTCGCCGGTCAGCATGAAGATCGTGCCGAGCACGATCTCCTTGCCATTTTCGGACGCCGCGCCGGTGCGCAGCGCCGACCCGATGGTGACGTCGGCGACATCGGAGATGCGGATCGGCACGCCGCCGCGCGTCGTGACGATAATCTGGCCAAGGTCGGCTTCATTGGCCGCCTGGCCCGGAACGCGGATTAGGATCTGCTCGCCGCCGCGTTCGACATATCCCGCCCCGGCGTTGGCATTGTTGCGTTCCAGCGCCTCGACCACGTCGGTCATCGACAGCTTGAGCGCGGCCAGACGATCGGCGTTGGGGGTGACGTGATATTGCTTGGTATAACCGCCGACGGTGTTGACCTCGGCCACGCCGGGGATGGTGCGCATCTGCGGGCGGACAACCCAATCATGGAGCGTGCGAAGTTCGGTCGGGGTCCACCGGCTGCCATCGGATTTCAGCGCATTTGGTTTCGGCTCGACCGAATACATGAAGATTTCGCCTAGACCCGTGGCGATCGGGCCAAGTTCGGGCTCAATCCCAGGTGGAAGCTGGGCCTTGACCGCCTGAATCCGCTCATTGACCAGTTGGCGCGCGAAGAAGATGTCGGTGCCGTCTTCAAACACCACCGTCACCTGGCTCAATCCGTAACGCGAGATCGAGCGGGTATAGTCGAGCTTGGGCAGCCCGGCGATCGCGGTCTCGATCGGGAAGGTGATCCGCTGCTCGCTCTCGAGCGGGGAGAAGCCCTCGGCCTCGGTATTGATCTGGACCTGGACATTGGTGATGTCGGGCACGGCGTCGATCGGCAGTCTGGTCGCGCTCCAGACGCCGAGCGCGCACAGCAAGGCGACGATCGCCAGCACGAACCAGCGCTGGCGGATCGAAAATCCAATGATTCGGGCGAGCATGTCCTAAGCTCCTCGATCAATGGTCATGGCTGGCCCCCGATTTTTCGACGTCGGCGCGGATCAGGAACGATCCCTTGGTGGCATATGGCGTGCCTGGGGCGAGCCCACCGGTGACCTCGGTCCATTCGGGCGACTTCCTGCCCAGTTCGAGCATCCGCACTTCATAATCCTCGCCATAATTGGCGAATACGACAGTGAAGTCGCGGAACCGCTGCAGGGCCTCGGTGCGCACCGCGAGCGGCACGTTGACCGCGTTGACGATCACCTTGCCGCGAAGCGCCATCCCCGGGCGGTATCGCCCGCTGGCGTTGGGCAGGCTGGCGCGCATCAGCGCGGTCCCCGCCTCGGCATTGCCTTCGGGCAGATAGCCGCCGAGCGTGGTTTCCGCGATGACTTGTCCGTCGAGGGTTTCGATCATGACCCTCTGCCCCGGCTGGATCAGCGTCAGGTCGCGCGGGAAGATGTTGAACACCACCGTCGTCTGGCCTGGGTCGGTGATGACGAAGATCGGCTGGTCATAGGCGACGTTGCCGACATTGGCGCTGCGTTCGGCGATTACCCCGCTGGCGGGCGCATAAACCGGATAGGTCTGCAGGCTTTCGTTCGATTCGATCCGCGCCAGCAATTGCCCGTGGCGGACGCTGTCGCCGATCGCCTTGTGGACCGAGACGACGCGGCCGGGGAATTGCGCGCGCACCTCGGATCGCGCGCTGGTCGCGAGCTGGACCGTTCCGGCGAGTTCGCGGGTTTCGCCAATGGTCGCCGGGCCGGCGCGCTCGATCACGATCCCGCCGGCCTTGGCTGCCGCCGCTGTGATGCGGGTGCGGCCCTCGGGACTGGCGTAGGCCCAGCGGTGACGCTTGCCATTCTCGACCGCGACCACTTCGACGTCGAAACTGTGGGGTTCAGTCACCACCCCCTGTCCGACGAGATAGTCATTTTCCGAACGGAAGGCGAAACGATCGACCGCGCCGCCCAGTCGCTTGAGCGTCACCGTCAGCGCCACCGACTTCGGGTCGACCGCCTTGCCGTCGCGCGTCGGATAGACACGAAATTGCGGTTTCTGGCCATCTTCGAAGATCGTCATCTCGACCGCGAAGTCGCCATCTTCGAGCAAGCGCCCGCCATGCGGCCCCTTGCCCGGTTCGGCGGCCTCGCCATGCTCGTCGAGCGGTTCAGCCGAAGGGCCGCCGCACGCCGACAGCGGCGCGAGCAGCAGCATCGCGACCAACAGTCGCTGGATTGTCCTGGTCATGGTCGGGTCCCCTCGGGCCTGACGGCGTCGAAACGTCCCGTCAGCCGGTCAATGTCGGATTGCACGTCGCGAAAGGCGGTCAGCGCGGTGATCAATTCGGCGTCGGCGGCGATGATCGCGTCGGCCGCATCCTGAATGTCGCGGAAACTGAAGCCGCCGCGATTATAGCCTTCGCGGACCTGCGCCAGTGCCCGCCGGGCACGTGGCAGCACTTCGGCCCGCAGCCGTTGGGATCGGACCAGCGCGGCGTCGGCTTCGGCCTGGAGCCCGACCAATCGGCGCTGGCGATCCATTTGCGCGGCTTCGGCGGCAAAGGCGATCCGGCGCTGCTCAGCTTGGGCACGCGCGATATTGCCCTGATTGCGATCAAACCGTCCAAGCGGGATCGACACCCCGGCGACCAAGGCGACGGCGTTGCTCTCACGGTGGAACCGCGTGCCGCCCGAGACGGTGAAGTCCTGCTTGGCGCGGGTCTGCTCCAGCGCCACGACCGCCGCCGCGCGATCGGCTTCGGCGCGGATCAGTGCGGCGTCAGCGCTCGCCAGCCCGCCGACCGATCCCGGCCCGATCACGCGGGCAAGTTCGCCGACCGGCTCGATGTCCTTGCCATCGCCGCCCCAGAAGGACGCCAATTGGCGCCTCGCAGTGCCGCGCCGGGTCTCGGCAATATCGCGCGCGATGGCGGAATCGGCGACCCGCGCCGCCGCCCTCGTCTCGACGAACAAGGGATCCTTGTAGCCGCGCACGCGGCGCAATGCTTCACGCTGCAACAATTGCTCGGTGCTCAATCGGTCGCGAGCCGCCTCGGCCGCGCGGTCGGCGATCAGCACGTCGATATAGGCGCGCTCGATGGTCGCGATCAGTTCCAGCCGGGCGACGGTCTGTGCCGCTTCGGCCACCCCGATCTCGCGCTCGGCGAGCGTGACGCGCGCGGCGCGTTTGCCGCCGCGTTCGAACGGCTGGCTATATTCGGCGGTGATCTCGGCTCGGCGCAGCACGCCAAACGGCCCCGTCCCGACAAAATTCTCGGCCTCGACCGATACTGACGGGTTGGGCCGGACATCGGCCTGGCGTCGCCCGGCACGAGCAGCTTCAATCGATGCGTCGCTGGCGCGCAGGGCCGGCGCGGCGTCGATCGCCTTGGCGATGGCCTGCTCGATGGTCAGCGGCGCCGCACTTGCAGCGCTCCCGATTAGGACGAGCGCTCCAGCCAGCAGGGCCGCGCGCAATTGAGTCGACATGGTAACCTCCTGATCATCAACAGGCAGCGCGGACCAATGTCCGCGAGCTCGGTCGGATCAGGCTGAAGGTGGCTCGGTTAGTGGAGAGGCGCTCAGCGACGGCAGCGCGAACGCCAAAGGCGGAAACGGATCGAGCGTTGCGAGCGGCTCGACGATCGCTGGAGGATGGGTGGCATCGCTTAAGCCCACGCTGCAATGGTGATGCGACACCGCGTCTCGGTCGCCGCCGGGTTCGTTGCCCTCCATCTCATTGGCTGCATCCGCAGCGTGATGGTCGTCGAGCGCTACAACGCTTTCGACCCGGTGTTCGGTCGCCGCTGCCATGGCAGGCGCGTGGACGCCACAGCACAGCATCGTCAAAAGCAGTAAAAGGGTTGGCCATCCACGCATCACCGGCCGCATAGCAGCGTCGTTCAGACGGAACCAAGGACTTATTTGCGATAAGGCGGCGCTTGCGCCTGGGCGGGCCGCCGGGATCAACCTTGCCTCGGGCCGAACAGGATCAACGCGGCGCCGACCAGGCAGATTGTCGCGCCCGCGACATCCCAACGATCTGGCTTTATCCCTTCGGCCAGCCACAACCACAGAAGCGCTGACACGATGTAGACCCCGCCGTACGCAGCATAGGTTCGCCCAGCGTGTTGGGCATCCACCAAGGTGAGTAAATAGGCGAACAGGCATAGCGAGGCGACGCCCGGGACAAGCCACCACGGCGACTGATCGAGCCTCAGCCAAGCCCAGAAGGCAAAGCAACCCGCAATCTCGGCCAACGCCGTTCCAATGAACGCGAACGCCGTCATATTTTTCGTGTCGCGTTCAACTCGCGCGCAGCTTTGGCGCAGCCTCGAATATTACTCTGAGCGACGATCGGAGAAACAAGGCCGCCATTGCGGACCCTATCGCTATGTCGGGCCATGGTGAGGCAAAGTATGCAACCGCGGCGGCCGCGAGAAGCACCCCCACGTTCGAGATTACGTCATTCCGAGAACATTCGAACGTGCTCGACATATTTACGTCCAGCGCTCGGAACCGCCAGAGAAGCCGGAGGCAGATCAAATTGGCGACCAGGGCCAGTGCGCCGAACACCAGCATCAAGGTAGACGATGGAGGTACGCCGCTACTGATTTTGATTACGACGTTAATTACAATGCCAAGCGCAAGAAGAAGGATAAATACCCCCTTGGCCATGGCGGCCCCCGCCTTCCAACGATCGCTTCGTGCCAAGGCATAGAGGCTCACCCCATAAACCAGCGCATCACCGAGCATGTCGGTCGCATCGGCCATCAAAGCCGTTGACCCAGCCACCACGCCCGCACCAAATTCCGCGAAGAACATAATCACGTTGATCGCTAGAACAGCAAGGAGAACACGCCGTTGATCGGCTTGTTGAGCTAATAGTTCGAGCTCATGTCCCTTCGACGCGCAGCAGGAGTCAGCCATGTCTTTAGAATGTAGGATCGAGCCTGGTTAAGCAATGCTCAGGCACGGTCGCTCGGCGCGGGGATGAATTTGCGACCGATAGCGCGGCGTCGTGCCCGAAGCCAGACCGTCCGCTTTCGGCCAGTTGCCCCTCGCTTGGGCGTTTTCCCAATGGCCAGTCTTGGCCATGGAGAAAAGCTATGGGACACTCGTCATTTGATCCCGTCGATACCGGTCCGGAGTCGGCAATGTCCGTTATGGGTGGAAAGCGGACGCTGGGTCGTTGTAGGCAGGACCGATGAAGCAGTTGGACGACCAAGACCACTGGACCCAAGTCTATGAAGACAAGGCTCCCACCGCCGTCAGTTGGTATCAGGAAAGCCCCGAGCCATCGCTCCGCGCCCTTACCCGCTTCGGGGCCTCCACATCGTCTTCGTTTATTGATGTCGGTGGCGGAGCATCAAACCTTGTAGATACGCTTCTGGCGCAGGGGTGGAAGGACATCACCGTGCTGGACCTAGCTGCCCCCGCTCTTGAAGCGGCAAACGCGCGGCTGGGGGCGCTGGCCAGCAAGGTTAAATGGGAGGTGGCCGACATCACGGACTGGCAACCTCCCCGTCAGTTTGAAGTGTGGCACGATCGCGCTGTTTTTCACTTCCTCACCGAACCACAGCAACGCGAAGCCTATCGACGCACGCTCTCGGCGGGACTAGCTCCCGGCGGATTGGTCATCATGGCGACGTTTGCTCTGGACGGGCCCGAGAAATGCAGTGGGCTACCAGTGCAGCGATATGATGCAGCAAGTTTGGCGGAAGAAATGGGCGACACGTTGCTGCTCCTCGATGGATGGCGCGAGGAGCATGTCACCCCGTGGGGTGCGAAGCAGTTATTCAACTGGTGCGCTTTTCGGCGCGTCGCGTGAACATCCGGCTTGAGTCGTTAGCGGCCGCATAGGAAATGGCTGAACGAACGACTGGAGCGCCACTGAAGCACTCCAAAGCGGACGGTCCGGTTTCGGCCAGTAATTGCCGGTCTAATAAGCGCCCATCAGGTCATCCGAAGCTTTCCAAAAGCCCTAAAAACCAACATTGGCGTGCGGCGATATATTGACCGCTCTCTAAGTGCGTTGACCTGTCATGAAGGGGGATTCTAACAAGGTCGGCCTATGACACGGGCCGAGTAAATGCCCGCAGAGACTTTCGACTCTATTGCTTGAGCGCCGCTGTCCCTTCCTGGCAAAGGAAGCGAATCGCGAAGGCCTTGATCAACAGGCACTGAAGGGACTGCTTTGAAATTAGGGGAGAGACTCAGCCAGCGGTCAAGCGTCTGATTATCTTTGCCGGCGAAGCCGAGCAGTCCGATAGTTCGACAGTGATGAGAGGACGCTTGGCTCTGGCGCAAAGCTTCATTGCGATGTCTTCCAGGTCAATAAGCGCTAGCGATGAGAAGTTCGCCGAACCGACGATTTCCTGCATCTCCTTTCCTCGCCGAAACTCACCGGCGCCGTCGTATCGATATAGAAACTGATGAATTGGGGGGCTGCCAGTTAGCTCGTTGACGAGTTCCGAATCGCTTCCAAAGCTTTCCAAGAATTGATTGACCGCTTCTGGCGGCCCAACCACCTCACACGCACCATCGACGTTGAGCAGGGCGAACCAGAATACGATTGCTGCTGACCCCCCGCCAATCTCAGCGCTGTCTCCAGGCGGCAGTCCGTTTAGCGACAATTGGTGCCGGACAAACATTTCGGCAGCCACCGGGGCGGTGAACGGTGCAGGCTCGCCGTTTCCCCAAGGTAACTGACCACGCCGCTTCCAGACGCGTTGCAGGTCGGGAGAAAGTCCAGTGATCTTCCCCATCTCTGTAGGTTTGAAGACCGCGAACGTGCACGTCATCCCCCCAATTTTGAATGTCGTTGCGCCTACGGTCAAAGCTCGATCTCGCAAATCATCTGTATGCGGCTGGTCGGTATCAGGACCCCGCAATCTACGCCGCATCCATCGATCTCTACCATTTGCCCCTCCAGAAAGCGGCGGCGCCCGATCGTTTGATTCAATTCGAAAAGATCATTCGCGGCAACTTCCAGCACAGGTGCCTGTGTCGTGCCGACCATGAAGAATCGAAAACGCGCCATTGGTCCTCCAGCGCGATCTATAGCGCGATGCGATGACCTGTTCAAGCCGTTCAGCTACCTAAGAAAACGGGTCATTGACCCGTATTTGAAGTTGATGTATTCGGTAGGCACCAATTTAAAGGAGCACCCCGCTGAATACCGATAAAATCCGATACTCGTTCGCAGCACCTAGTTTGCCATTCGAGGAAATTGAGATCGTACGCCGATCGGATGGCCGTCATGTACGGTTGACCAACGGCCGGCGTCATCGGGCGGTCGGGCGGTATGCGAGCATCAAAATGGGGGCGACAATCCCTTGGGAGTCACGCCTCGAACTTCACGATCTTTATCGGGTCGAAGTAGACCCGGCGATTTGCTCCTACGGAGTTCAGCCCGAGACTCTGTATTGGCGGAACGGGGAGATGAGGAGGCGATACACACCGGACAGGCTCGACGTGCTCGCGGATGGGAGTGAGCGCATTATCGAAGTCAAGGACGTCTTCGATCCCGCTGCAGATCCCGATTATACCGAAAAGCTGTCCCAGGCGGCGCTTATTTACAAGGCGTTAGGACGATCCTTCGAGATTCGGGATGGCGCTGCCATCAGATCCGAACCCAGCTTTTCAGCTTTCGAAGAGGTACAAGCGTATCGGCGCGCCATTGTAACCGTAGATGATATCGCCGGCATTCAACGCTGCCTTAGGTCGCGGCCATTGCCGATTTGCGAAGTTTTGCGGTCGATGCGTGGCGCGCATCCGCGACCGACACTCTTTGCGCTCATGACTCGCCGTGTCGTTTCCATCGACCTCACATTCGGCTTGAAGGATGCCACGCTAGTGTCGCTGATTGAGTCCGCTCAACGATGAGGGGCTTGGTCAACTTTGATGCAGGTGAACTTATCTCGATTGATGGGCGGGACTTGCGGTTTGACGGCTTGGTGCCGCCGTCCGCTCCACGCGGCGACGGGGCCGATGACCTTCAGTTCTTGGACGCTCGTAACCGCCGCGCGATCAATTTCACGCCAGAAGAGTTTTTGTCGGACTACGTCGCTGGGCGAGTGCAGTATCACCGGACTCCCCAGAAGCCGGGTGACGATGTGGGCGATGATGAGCCTACATCGAAGAAGATTGCTCGCCGCTGGCGCTTTTTTTGGACGACGACTTTCGACAAATCGCCGGTCCCGAAGTCCACTGGCAAGCTCGCCGCCTTCATTGAAGCTCACAAGCTAAGTCAGCCAGACCCAATTGATCCGCCCAGCCCACACACTTTGCGCCGCTGGCTGCGCGATCGGGGAGAACAGGATTCTCGCCGACCGCGCCAAATGGGTGATCGCATTCGCACGTCTGCACCGCGTCACTCTGTTCATGAGTTCGTACAGGCAGCATACGAGGCTGCGTCGAAGAAATATTGGTCAAATTATCGTCTGACGTTCCAGGATCTTCAGATTGAAGTCCGCGCTGCAGTTATAAATGAAAATAGTAGTCGCGCGACGTCGGGGTTAAGTCCGCTAGCCGTGCCTGGCCGCACCACATTGTGGCGCTGGCTTCGACAAGACCGGACATATGAGAATGTCCGCAGCCGTGATGGCCGTCACTCGGCTGATCGACGCTTTAAAAGCATCAGAAACTCGCTCACCGCGAAGCGCATTATGGACGTCGTCGTGATCGACCAAAAACGGATGGATGTTCACATCTGCGATAGCAGTCGACGATTTACCATCGGCCGGCCATGGCTTGCAGCTCTCATCGACGTGAAATCTCGTATGATTGTTGGATATTCGCTATCATTCGAAGACCCTAGTGTATTGTCGGCTATGGCCTGCGTGCGGGCCGCAATGCGCGGGCAACCTGACATCAGAACGCGATTTCCATCCGTGGGAGGAAATTGGGAAGCGTTCGGCATGCCTCGGACGATTCTAGCTGACAATGCGTGGGAGAATACGGGTTCGTCATTTGAAGACGCGTGCGCAGATAACGGCATCTCCATCGAGTGGGCTCCGGTCAGGCGACCCGAATACAAGGGTATCCTCGAACGGTTCTTCTCGCGCCTCGACGACCAACTCGTTCACAAGCTTCCGGGCGCGATAGTCGACCATCCATTCGCATTGGCCCAGCGGCGGATCGTCCCTGATTCGGACGCCCGCCTCACGTTAACTGAACTGGACGAATTGGTCTGTCGCTACATTGTCGATGTCTATTCATGCGATTTGCATACCGGCATTAACGACACACCCCTCAGGGTCTGGCGAAACAGCGTGGTGCGGGATGGCATCGAATTGGCCCATGACCTTGCGGCCGTCGAGCATGCCATGGGCAAGCTCGTTCGCGATCGCATGCTCAATCATGAGGGCGTGAAGTTCCAAGGTCTGACTTATCGCTCGCGTGATGTGGATGGGCTCCTCGCCGATCTGCTGCCTCTCCAGGCGGCGAATGTCCGTGCCGGCTCGGCGCAGGTCAAAATCAAATATCACCCGGAGGACTTGTCGCGCATTTTCGTCTGGAACGAAGCTCGCAACCTCTACATTTCCTTGCCGTGCACAGACGAGGCATATGCACACGGCCTTAGTGAACGCGTTCATCTCGAACTGCGGCGGCAGATGCGAGACGATAACGATAGTTTTGTGAACGAGGAAGAGCGCTGTCTCAAGAAGGACGCGCTTCTAAAAAGCATTCTCCAGAGTTACGAAAACCAACCATTGAAAGAGCGGAAGCGTCGCGCCCGTATGCTTGGAGACAGACCTATTGTCTCAGCCGCCTCCGACACGATCAAAGTTGATACCGCCAGTACTCGCGTTGGCGGGGATCGGCCTGAAAAGGCCGCGGTCAGGTCTCGCGCGAAGAAGCCAGCAATCCAGGCGTCTCCAAATGAAGAGACCCGCGAGTTCGAGACTTTTGATCCGTTTGCCGATCGTGATCGTCAAGCCGCGATCGAGCGCTCAAGGGAACGGCTATCATGAACCAGCACGTTGTCATTTCTTCGCCAGCAAGTCGGCGCGCGATGATGGATGGTATCGTCATCGACAACCCACGCGCCCGTAGCGCACATGCCACGTTCGATTTCCTGGTCGAATTGAGTGGTCATCGGCCAGATCAACCAAAGCGATGTGCCAGCCTGATTGCACCGGCTCAGACTGGTAAGACTACAATCATCGACAGCTACGTTCAGAAATTGAACACACCCGAGGCATTGGCGCGCGGTGACATACCTGCGCTAAAGGTCACGTTGGGTGCCAACATCACGAGGCGCCAGTTCGCTCAAGACATTTTGGAAGCGTTCCAGCGCTTTGGCTGCAATGCGCTTGTAGAGTCGGGGACTGAAGCACAGCTCCTGCGCAGGGTTGGGCAGTATCTAGCCGCCCGAAAGGTCCGATTGCTCTTCCTCGATGAGTTTCATCACCTCGTTCACAGCGACAACCGGAAAGTTGTCATGTCGGTGAGTGAGACCGTGAAGCGCTTGTTGATCACTGGAAGTTGCCCAATTGTTGTGGCTGGCCTCGAAGACGCGAGAAAGCCGTTCGACGGCAATGCACAGTTAGCCCATCGGGCAGAAAGCCACATTGATCTGCATCCTCTCGATCCGACATCCGAGGAAGACCGAGAACTTTTTTGGACTTTCCTGTCTGATTATATCGTGAAATCGGAACAGATCGGTGCAGGCGCCAATATGCGCCTGCTTCTTGATGGCCAAGTGCCGGCTTGCATTCTTGAGGTCTCTCAGGGGGTCCTCGGTGCCGCCTGCAATTTGATCAAGGAAGCGGTGCATGTCGCTGCGATAAACTCGCGGCTGGAAGTAATGCCCAGCGACCTGACAACGGCAGCCGACCACGCTATCCGCAATCGCCTACACGACAGAAATCCCTTTCGAGACGGCCTTGCTCCCATCCGCCGTAGGAAGGGGCAAAAATGATCTTGCCCCTGTGCGCTACGGTCAAGATCTACTCCGACGAAAGCTTGCTTTCGATCATTGCGAGATCCGCCGATGCCAACGCTGTACCCGCTACTGCCATGTTGTTGCGACATGCGCATTTAGATGCGGCTCGCACTGCCCTCGTCCCTTTTACCCAAATAGCGAATTCCAAGAAAATTGCGTCGCTTTTGGCCATGTCGCTGGAAGATGTCCGTCGTCGGATGTTTCCGCGCCATATTGACGCACCAGTTGCGTCCATCGACTGGTTCGGAACGCCTCTCGAGCGACGCTTCGTCGAGACAGCCAAACGACGCTTTTCATCCATTGCACTGAAGAGGTCGCCCTACGGTCGCAGCGTCTGGATGATTCGTCCCCTTATGTACTGCCCCGAGACCTTTGAGCGCCTTCGTTTCGATTGCTCGGCTTGTTGCTCGGTTTTGGGGTGGAGTCGCTCCATCGGAATTTCCGTTTGCGAGTACTGCGATGCACCGCTCGACAAGCGGTCGACAATCCTGTGTCCCTCCCTGCAACCCCGCTATCGCGAAATCGCCGGCCTTGTGCATGTCCAAGCTTTAGTTCGGCAAAACTCTGTTTCCAAATTGGCCGAGCCGTTCAATTTTTGGGAGCCCGGCCAAGTATTTTCAGCTTTAGTGGAGTTTGGAGCTTTGGCGGCTAACGCCGTCTCAGACGGCAAGGGTCTCTGTCGCCAGCTAGCTTCGGGTGACTTTACATCACTAGGCGAAGAGGGCCTTTTCCTTGGACTTGATATCCTCAGAAACTGGCCAGATCGATTCGATGGCCTGGTGCGGTCAATTCTCATGGAACGTAAAGACCAAAGAGGATTACTAGAACGCCTTGGTCCACTTGCGCGATTTTTTAAGAGCAAGACGAATACGCCACTACGTGGCCTCCTAAAACAGAGAGTAGCCAAGGTTTTTCAAGACCTAGAAATACCGTCGCGGAGAGTCCCTAAATCACTCGCATTAAGTGGCCAGCGAAAATCATCCGTCACAATGATAGAGGCAATTCAACGGCTTGGAGTAAGTGCACCCTTACTTCACCGACTTCAAATGGACGGCGAATGCGTTGTCGATCGAACGCGTACCGTCCACTTATTTGATACTCAACAGCTCGAAATCTCTGTCGATCGGATGCGGAAGGGAGTCACTGTCTTTCAGCTAGCGAGAAATCTGGGAATACCTGTTTATGCCGTCTCCGCCCTGATAGACAGAGGATCGGTTGACCAGATCGCGGATCGAAACGTCGCAACAATGACCCGGAAGGTTCTCCTAGATCCGGAATCAATCAAATCTATCGATCGAGCCATGTCTTCACTCCCTAGCCCGCCGACGGGGAACAAGTTGACATTACTGAGTGACGCGTTGCGCCACGATCTATCGCCATTTGTGTGGGCCGAGGCATTCGATGCGATCATTTCAGGAAAGCAAGCGGCGTTCGCTCTAAAGAAGGAGGGGCCTTGGACCACCAGACTTTTGGTATCTTATGCTGATCTGCAGGGGAATCTCGAAATTGCGAGAGCAATGCCATTGCCAGATATCGATATTTCCGCATTGGCCGCCAGTCGAATGGTCGGATTCAATGATATTGTGCTTGGTCGAGCTATTAAGTTTGGCCTTCTCCGAAAAAATTCTGGGGGTATTCCTCTCGTCGAACTCGCCAAATTTCGAAAAGCCTATGTTAGTCCCAGCGAAATCGCTGAGTGGTACAGCGGGTCAGGTCGGGCTTTCGCTCGGACGATGGCTATCGCCGGCGTGAAGCCAGTGACGAACCTTCATAAGGTAAACTTGTGGCTACGTGAGGATGTTGATCGTGTTTTCGGAGTCAACAAAAACGGAATTAGCGATCGATTGAGTCAGGCTGAGTGGAATTTTGAGTCCGCGACGATCAGCCAATGAGCTGGATCTTCCTCTAATAGAAGGCGCCTCCAGGAGTCAGTCAGAATGAAACGCGACACCGAAGGCGAAGGCTGGTGGGCGCTGACGGGCTCGAACCGCCGACATCTTCCGTGTAAAGGAAGCGCTCTACCAACTGAGCTAAGCGCCCGCCGGAGCGGTGCCTCGGCGGATGCCATGGGCAGTGC
>Ga0307505_10001213_pt1 | contig 22094 bp, 16 predicted proteins | sample 23_S_MG_FD_202183 | JGI IMG/M metagenome (GOLD analysis project Ga0307505, IMG submission 202183) | Soil microbial communities from Populus trichocarpa stands in riparian zone in the Pacific Northwest, United States - 23_S | ecosystem: Environmental > Terrestrial > Soil > Riparian zone > Trees...
CGCTTGCCTGGCATCGAGAACCCTCCGCGACCCCTGCCGGGGTCGATCGCCTTGTCTTCCGCAAACACCGGTGGTCGCTCGCTGCACTCGCACCACCGGCTACCCTCCGCGCCGCCTCCGGCGGCCTTGTGCGCTACGCGGTACAACTCACGCTGCGCATCCAAAGCCGTCGGGCGGCCATCGTACGTCCCACACCCAATACGAACTCGCAGCCAACAACAGCGTCAGTTGCCTCCGGCGCGAATGGGGAACGGCGGACGCTTCGGCGCGACGACTGGGTTCGCGGCGAGTTGCTTCAGGATCACGTCGATGGCCTTGTCGAGCTGCGGATCGCGGCCGGCCATGTAGTCCTTCGGCGTGATCTCCACTTCGATGTCCGGCGGCACGCCGACGTTCTCGATGCCGAAGCCTTCCTCGGGCGACCAGAAGGCCAGATTCGGCGACGTGATCGTTCCGCCGTCCATCAGGTCCGGATAGCCGAGGATGCCCACCAGGCCTCCCCAGGTCGGGCGGCCGATGAGCGTGCCCAGCTTCTCCTTGCGGAACATCCAGGGCAGCAGGTCGCCGCCCGAGCCGGCGTTCTCGTCGATGAGCATGGCCTTCGGCCCCTGGATTGCGCCGAGGGGCGTGCGCAGATCGGCTCCGTAGCGCGTGGTCCAGTAACTCGTCATCGGGCGGCGCAGGATGTCGATGTAATAGTCGGCCACGAGGCCGCCACCGTTGTAGCGCTCGTCGACGATGATCGCCTCGCGGTTGGCCTGCGGGTAGAAGTAGCGCTTGAAGTACTCGTGTCCCGTATCCGCGGTGTTGGGCACCCAGACGTAGGCCACGCGACCGTTGGTCTTCTCCGTCACATAGCGCAGATTGCGCTCCACCCAGTCGCGGCTACGCAGCGCGGACTCGCTCTCGATGGGTACGACGTTCACCGTGCGCGAGCCCTTGCCGTCGGCACTCGGACCGACCGTGATCTCCGTGAAGCGGCCCGCGGTGCGCTCGAAGCGCGCGTAGAGATTGTCCGGGTACTTCAGATCCTTCCCGTCTACGGCGAGCAGGTACTCCCCATCAATCACGTCGATGCCGGCTTCGGTCAGCGGCGCGCGCAACTCCGGATTCCAGTTCAAGCCGCCATAGACCTTCTTGAAGCGATAGCGCCCGTTCGCAACGTCGTAGTCCGCGCCGAGAAGGCCGCCCTTGACGGGCTCGACGTCGGTGAGCATGTCGCCACCGCCGTGGTAGAAGTGGCCTACCACGAGCTCGCTGCCGAACCACTGGATCACGCGGTTCAGATCCGCACGCGAGGCGAGGTGCGGAAGGAACTGCGCGTAACGCGTTCGCAACGCGTTGAGATCCGCGCCGTGATAGCCGGGATCGTAGAACCAGTCGCGGTGCAGGCGGATCGTCTCGTCGTAGATCTGCTTCCACTCCGTGCGCGGCTCCACGCGCACCTCGACCTTGTCGATGCCCAGGCGGCGCTTGGCGGGGTCGAGCTTGTCGCCCGCATCCGCGATCGACCACACATCCTTCATGAGCACCAGCACGCGCTTGCCGTCGCGCGACACTTCGTAGTCGCCCACTCCGTCGAGCAGGGTGTCCTCCTTCCGCTTGGTCAGGTCGAAGCGCGACAGCGCTCCCGGATCCTCGGAAGGAAAGGCGGTTCCCGACGAGCGCTTCAGATAGAGCAACTGCCCCGTCGTGGCGATCTGCAGGTCGGTGTAGAAGGCCGCCGGCACGGGCAACGCCTGGATGCGCTGCGCGAGCCGCGCGAAATCGATCGCGACCACCACCGGCTTCGCGTCATCTTTCTTCGTCTCGTCCTTCTTGGCGTCGTCCTTCTTGGCGTCAGTCTTCGCTGCTTCATCCTTGGCCGGCTCGGCCGCCGCGGTGGCGGTCTCTTCGTCGCTCTCCTTCGCCAGCGGCGACGCCACGCCCTTCGGCAGCACGGCCAGATAGATCGCGTTGGTCTGGCGCATGTCGAGCGACGCCTGCGAGAACCAGTCGGAGGTCGGACCGGCATTCGTGGAGGCGACGAAGTAGAGGTACTTGCCGTTCGGATCGAACACCGGCTCGCGTGCGTCGCTGAGTCCGTCCGTCAGCGGATAGGACTTCTTCTCGGCCATGGACCAGAGGTGGATGGCCTGCATCTGCGTGGGGCCGGTGCGTGTGTAAGCCAGCCACTTCGAATCCGGCGACCAGGTGTGGTCGAGAATCGGGGCCGGACGATAGACGTCGTTGGAAGACACCTTCGAGGACGTGCCCGAGGCGACGTCGAGGATCCGAATCGAATGCGAGTTGTCCGTGTAGCTGATCGACTTGCCGTCCGGTGACCACTTCGGATCCATGTAGAAGCCGGCGCCGCTCATCTTGATGGAACGCGCCGCACCACGGCCGTCCTGCGGCGCGATGCGCAGCTCGTACTCGCCGCTCTGATCGGTGAACCAGGCGATCGACTTCCCGTCCGGCGACCAGACCGGCGTGCGATCGTTCACACCGGGAGACTGCGTGAGATTGCGGTCATCGCCCTTCTCCGCGGGCACCGTGACGATCTCGCCGCGCAGCTCGAACACCGCGCGCGAGCCGCTGGGCGAGAGACTCGCCGCGCGGATGTACTTGCTGCCTTTGGCAAAACGCGCGCGCGTCTCGGCGAGATCCGTAGCGACGCCGATCTTCAGGCGCGTCGCGGCGTTCGTCGCGGGATCGAGCAGGTGCAGCCAGCCGGCCTGCTCGAACATGATGCGATTGGCGCCCGCGCCCGCATTCAGCACGGGGAAGTCGGTGAACTTCGTCACCGGCGTGACGTTCTTGGACGTGCGTTCGTAGCGGAAGAGGTTGAGCTCTCCGTCGCGGTCCGAGCGGAAGTAGAGCGTGCCGCCGATCCACATCGGGTCGGTGTCGTTCGAGCGCGTGGCAGGCTGCGGGACCTGTTCGAGGTCGAGGGTGGCCAGGTCGAGGAGGAAGATGCGCGCCGCCGTGCCGCCGCGGTAGCGCTTCCAGCCGAGGAACGCTTCACGGAGAGGGACGTAGGCCAGCGTCTTCCCGTCCGGCGAGAAGGACGCCTTCGAGGCCGACGGCACCGGCAACTTGGAAACCGCCCCGCCGCCGATGGGAACGGTGAAGAGCTGTTGGAAGCGCGTCGTGTGCAGCTCGCGTTGCGACGCGAAGAGGACCGACTGTCCGTCAGGCGTGAAGCCCAGCACCAGATCGTTCCCTGGATGCCAGGTCAACCGCTTCGGCTCGCCGCCGCCGGCCGGAACGACATAGACGTCCGTGTTCCCTTCATAGCGGCCCGTGAACGCGACCAGTGAGCCATCCGGCGAGAACCGCGGCGCCGCCTCGATCCCCGGATGCGACGTCAATCGCCGCACATTCGAGCCATCCAACCGCGCGGTCCACAGGTCGTTCGCATAGGCGAACGCCACCCGCTCCGACGACACCGCCGGATCGCTGAGCATCCGCGTATCGGACACGTCGATGGCGAAGACAGGAGCGGCGAGAGCGAGAACGAGAGCAAGCGCGAGTTTCATGGACGGGGAGTTTACATGCCGGCACGGCCGGCTGCGCTGGTTGGCATAGGTTGCCTGTGGAGCGGTGGGCTTTAGCCCTCCCGGGCTCTCGCGAAGAGCTTCCCCTCTGCCGTCTCGGCTTGGACAAAGCACGCGCCTTTCGGCACGAGAGTCCCGAGAGCCTCATGCGACTTCGGCGCACTCGTCGCGAGCGCCCGGAGGGCTGAAGCCCACCGCTCCACAGTTGCTCGCAGCGTCGGGTTGGCGACGAAGGAATCACCGCGCGTGCTTCGCCGCGATCCGGGCCAGCCCCTCGTCCAGGTCCTGGCGGGAGAGCCAGCGTCCGCGGACCATCACGCCGTCGATCTTGGCCACGTTGGCGATGTCGGTGAGGGGGTTGGCGTGGAGGAGCACGAGGTCGGCGCGTTTGCCGGGCTCGATCGTTCCGAACGCGTCCTGTTTCGCGAAGTAGGCGCCCACGTTCACCGTGCCACTCTCGAGAATCTCGTAGGGCGACATCCCGGCGTCGCGCATGCGCAGCAGCTCGCGGTGCAGCGAGAAGCCGGGGACGCTGAACTGTTGTGGCGCGTCCGTGCCCATGAGGATCTTCACGCCGCCCTCATGCAGGGCGCGCAGGATGCGCGTGCGGTTGGCCACGATGTTCTTGACCGCATCGCGCGGCGTCTGCTGCAGGCGATTGTTGAAGGCCGTGGACCACTGCTCGACCGCGGTCGCGGAGACGTACTTCAGCTCGGAATAGGCCTTCAGCGTGTCCAGCGGGATCGTGCCGAGGAGCACTTCCCAGAGGGCGGAAGTCGGGACGATCCAGACTCCGGCGTCCTTCGAGCGCTTGACGATGGCGGCCAGCTTCTTCTCATCGACCGGACCCTTGTCCCCTTCGAGCAACTCCACGTACCCGTCGATGTGATCGAACGTTTCCTGCCCCATCGTGATGGCATGCTCGAGGCCGACCTCCGCCGGAACGTGACCGCCGAAACGGATCCCTTCCGCGCGCGCGGTCTTCGCCATCGCGTCGTACTCGTCGCGCGTGAGGCCTGGGTGGACCTTCAGCAGATCCCACCCTTCCTTCTTCTGCGCGCGCACCTTGTCGATCGCTTCTTGCGGCGAGTTGATCGACTGCCCGTTGAACGACGGTCCGGCCAGGTAGAGATTCGGCGCGACGATCTCTCCCTTCTTCGACTGCTCGCGCAGCGCCAACTGTCCCTCGTTGCCGAGCATCCCTCGCACCGTGGTGATGCCGCTGGCCACGTACAGGAACAGCGTGTCCCCCGTGGCTCCATTCGGCGCGTTCACCGGCGGCACGTGCCCGTGCATCTCCGCCAGACCCGGGATCAGGAACTTGCCCGTCCCATCCACGACCTTCGTCCCGTCCGGCAACTTCGTGAGCCGCGTGGACACGGAGTCGATGACTCCGTCGCGAACGATCACGTTCTGCTTCGCCAACACCTTCGGCGAAGTCATCGAGATCACGTTCACATCGCGGAAGACGACGACCTCCGCCGACAAGGGAACGGCCACGAGCAGGGAAAGGATCAAGGAGCGCATGGAGGAAGCGTAGCGTCATCCGCCTTCCCGCCGGCAACGATTCGGTGATGTTTGGCTCCCGCGCCTCCCGTCATCTGTTCTTCCTCATGTTGCGAGTCGTCGAGTCTTCGAGTCGTCGAGTCTTCGAGGAGTCTCACAGGCTCATAGTCTCAGAGTCTCATTGGGCCCGTGGCACGAGCGTCTCTGAGACTCTGAGACTTTGCGACTGTGAGACTCTCCACGGCCGAAGCTGCGAACGTACAACTCGAAGACTTGACGACTCGACGACCGACAACACGAGAACGACGAAGCGAGAGGAGGCCCAAGAGGGGATGACGTACAATCCCCCGACCGGTCAAGAGGAGGATTCCCGAGCATGGCCACGGCACCCGTTTCCGCAGTCCAGCCCGATTTCGTGGAGCTCGATGCGGACGTCTCGCACAGCCCGCTCTGGAACAAAGACCTCGCGCCGACTCCCCTGTCGCGGCGCACCTGGTCGACCTACAACATCGCCGCCCTCTGGATCGGCATGTCCGTCGTCATCACCACCTACACCCTCGCCTCAGGGCTGATGTCCCAGGGCATGACCTGGTCTCAGGCCCTGACCACCATTCTGCTGGGCAACGCCATCGTCCTCATCCCCATGATCCTCAACGCGCACGCCGGCACCAAGTACGGCGTTTCGTTTCCCGTCCTCTGCCGCGCCAGCTTCGGCGTCAAGGGCGCGAACATCCCGGCCATGTTGCGGGCGATCGTCGCGTGCGGCTGGTTCGGCATCCAGACCTGGATCGGCGGCCTGGCCCTGAACGCGCTCATGACGGCCGCATGGCCGGCCTGGTCCGGCTTCTCCGGCACCACCGCCATCTCCTTCATGGTGTTCTGGCTTCTGCAGGTGGCGATCATCCTCAAGGGCACCGAGGGCATCAAAGTGCTCGAGAGCTGGTCCGCTCCGCTGCTGCTGGCCGGCGGAATCGCGCTTCTGCTCTGGGCCATCAACAAAGGCGGCGGTCTCGGCACCGTGCTGGAGCGCTCGAGCGCACTGCAGAAAGGCAGTACGCCGTTCTGGACCCTCTTCCCCGCGGCGCTCACGGCCAACGTCGGCTACTGGGCCACTCTCTCCCTCAACATCCCCGACTTCACCCGCTACGCGAAGAACCAGCGCTCGCAGGCCTGGGGTCAGGCCCTCGGGCTGCCCACCACCATGACCGCTTTCGCCTTCATCGGCGTGGCCGTCACCAGCGCCACCATCGTCGTGTTCGGCCGCGCCATCTGGGACCCCATCGAGCTCGTGACCATGATCGGCCGCCCGGCCACCATCATCTTCGGTGCGCTGGTCGTGCTCGCGGCACAGATCACCACCAACATGGCCGCGAACGTCGTCTCCCCCGCCAACGACTTCTCCAACCTCAGCCCTCGGCGCATTTCCTACGTGGCCGGCGGCTTGATCACCGCCGTGATCGGCATCGCCATGATGCCCTGGAAGCTCTACTCCGACGCCGGCGCCTACATCTTCACATGGCTCCTCGGCTATTCGAGCCTCATGGGCGCACTGGGCGGCATCCTCATCGCCGACTACTGGGTCTTGCGCCGGCAGAAACTCAACCTGCGCGACCTCTTCGAGCTGCGAGGCGAGTACACCTATGACAACGGCACCAACTGGCGCGCCGTGTGGGTGCTCATCCTCTCGATTCTGCCCGTCGTGCCCGGCTTCGTGCGCGCGGCGATGACGCCGGGCGGACAGATCGCCGATCCGAACTTCTTCGACACGCTGTATACCTACGCGTGGTTCGTCACCTTCACTCTCAGCTTCATGCTCTATCTGCTATTCATGAAACGAAAGGCATAACCCATGGCTGACCTCACCACCCGATTCACCGGACTGCAGTTCGAGAATCCCTTTCTCCTCGCGTCGGCGCCGCCGACCGAATCCGATGCGAACATCATCCGCGCCTTCGAAGCGGGATGGGGCGGCGTGGTCACCAAGACCATCGGCCTGCATCCGGTCGCGAACGTGAAGGGACCGAAGACCAAGTTCCTGCGCGTCGAGAACAGCGGCACGCGCATGTCCATGAATCGCAAGCCGGACACGACGCTCATGGCCTCCTGGAACTGGGAGCTCATCTCCGACAAGCCCCTCGATTGGTGGATCGGCAAGCTCGCGCGCATCAAACAACAATTCCCGAACAGGATGCTCGTGGCCTCCATCATGGCCGGCTCCGGCAATGACAAGGAACTGCACAACTGGCAGACCCTGGCCAAGGCCTGCATCGCCGAAGGCGTCGACGCCCTCGAGCTCAACTTCTCCTGCCCGCACATGGACCGCGTGGACATGGGCTCCAACGTCGGCAAGGACAAAGTCCTCTGCTCGGTGGTCACGCAAGCCGTGAAGGAAGTGTCCACGGTTCCCGTATGGGTGAAGCTCACCCCCGCGACGTCCAACATCGTCGAAGAAGCCACCGCCACGTTCCTCGGCGGAGCGGACGCGATCTGTTCCTCCAACACCTGGCCCTCCCTCCCCCTCATCGACGCGAACTCCCTCGACTTCGAGATGAGCGTGGAAGGCTACGTCTCCCCCGGCGGCCTCGGCGGACCCTCGATCCTCCCGCTCTCGATGGCCAAGATGGCCCAGATGACCAAGGCCTTCCCCGACAGCCAGTTCTCCGGCATCGGAGGAGTCTCCACCTTCGAACACGCCCTCAACTACTTCCTCCTCGGCTGCGGCACCGTGCAGGTCTGCACCGCGGCCATGCTCGACTCCGCCATCGGCCCGAACGTCATCAAAGCCCTCCTCGCCGGCATGGCCGAATTCCACGACAAACGCGGCTACGCCTCCCTCTCCGACTACCGCGGCCTCCGCCGCGACCGCGTCGTCCCCCACTCCCAGATCAAACGCCCCGACACCGTCGACTACCACGGCGGCTACGTCGACGAAGAACACGAAGGCTACGCGCGCGTGTAGATGAAAGGGTTCACCCCCAGAGGCGCAGCGCGGGCCGCGCCCTCCGACCGAAACGTCGATGGCAACTGTGGAGCGGTGGGCTTTAGCCCTCCGGGCGCTCGCGATGAGTGTGCCGAAGCCGCGTGAGTTCTCGCGACACTCGTGCTGAAAGCCGTGTGCAGCGTCCAAGCCGAGACGGCAGAGGGGAAGTGCCTCGCGAGAGCCCGGTGGGCTCAAGCCCACCGCTCCACACGCACGGACTACCCCCGGAGCGAGGCCACGCACTCGATCTCGAGGAGGAGATCCTTGCGGCAGATGTCTGCTTGCAGGTAGAGGTTCACGGGGAGGACGTCGCGGAGACGGGTGGCGATGGTGTCGTAGTCCGCGGGGTGGCGGATGTAGGTCTTGGCGGCGGTGACGTCTTTCAGCGTGCGGCCGGTGTGGCCCAGGACCGCTTCGATGTTGCGGAGCGTCTCGTCGAGTTGGGCTCCGACGTTGCCGGGATGGATGGTTTCGTGGCCGACGACGCTGGACGTCCCGGAGACGAAGACCGTGTCGCGCCAGACGGTGGCGCGGGAGAACGAGGGGCTCTTCGTGCCGTATTGGGGTGGGTAGTTGTAGGCGGCCACCTGGCGCGGATTCTCCACCTGCACGCCGGGCTCGCGCGCGGCCAGAAAGTATGTGATCAGACCATGGCCGGGCGTCCCCACGGCGCTGGCGGCGGGCAGGTCGACGTCGTGGTGATAGCCGGCGGCGATGAAGGCGTCGTGACGGCCGGCGCAGAAGAGCTGGTAGCGCTCACGAGCCTCGATCCCATTGATGCTTCCGACGAAGTTCCACGCCCGGACGAAGTACGGGAACCCGGACTTTCTCACGTGCTCGATCAAATGCGCGTACGTGGCGCGGGCGAGCTGCTCGAGTGGCGCCGTTTCTTCCGCAGTTACGGCTCCGAAGAGCAGATCGTCCGACGCCAGCGTCTCCACCAGCGGATGCGGCCCTAACTGGCGGAGCGGCACCGTGATCGCGCCGGGAACCGGCACACCGAAAGCGATGGTGTGAGCGCCGCGACGCACGTCGGACGGTCCGCGGTACTCGATCGTGAACGGTGAGGGCGAAATGGCTGACATGCGGACCGGCTGGGTCCCGGCCATCCTATCGCACAGGCTTCATTCCGTCGCGAACGGAAGCGCGTTCCGGCACCACTCGCTCCAGCTTCCCACGTACAACGACGCTCCGTGCAGGCCGGCCCGGTCCAGGGCCAGCAGGGTGTGACAGGCCAAAGTGGCCCGCCGCGTAGGCTTCCGGGTTTCGCGCGTCGAGAATCACGAGTTCCATGCGTGCAAGGATAGAATCATCGCCATGAAAACTGTGATTCGGAATGGCCGCATCGTCACCGCCGTCGACGACTACCACGCCGACATCCTCATCGAAGACGGTGTCGTGGTCATGATCGCCCGCACCATCGAGGCCGAGGCCGATCGCGTCATTGACGCCAAGGGCCGGCTGGTCATCCCCGGCGGCATCGACCCACACACGCACATGGAGCTGCCCTTCGGCGGCACTTCCGCGTCCGACGACTTCGACACCGGCACCGTCGCCGCGGCCCACGGCGGCACGACCACGATCATCGACTTCGCCGTGCAGTCCAAGGGACAGACACTCACGGAGGCCGTCGACGTCTGGCACGCCAAGGCCGACGGCAAGGCCTCCGTCGACTACGGCTTCCACCTCATCTGCACGGACTTGCCCGATGTGCGCTTGAAAGAAATGAAGTCGCTGATCGACGAAGGCGTCTCCAGCTTCAAGCTTTTCATGGCCTACCCCGGCGTCTTCCTCGTCGACGACGGCACGATCTTCAAGGCCATGCAGCACGCCGGCGAGTACGGCGGCCTGATCTGCATGCACGCCGAGAATGGCGTGGTCATCGACGTGATCGTGCAACAGGCGCTGGCCAAGGGACACACGGCGCCGAAGTATCACGCACTGACACGGCCGACCAAAGCCGAGGCCGAGGGCGTGCATCGCGCCATCGCTCTCGCGGACATGGCCAAGTCGCCGGTGTACATCGTGCACCTGAGCTGCAGCGACGCGCTCGACGAAGTGACACGCGCGCGCGACATGGGCATCTCCGCCTTCGCGGAAACCTGCCCGCAATACCTCTTCCTCGACTACTCGGCGTACGAACAACCCGGCTTCGAGGGCGCCAAGTACGTCATGACGCCGCCGCTACGCGAGCAGTGGAACCAGGACAAGCTCTGGCGCGGCCTGCAGTTCAACGACCTGCAAGTCATCTCCACCGACCACTGTCCGTTCTGCATGAAAGAGCAGAAAGAGCTGGGCCTCAACGACTTCACGAAGATCCCCAACGGCGGCCCGGGCGTCGAGCACCGCATGAGCCTCATTTACGACGGCGGAGTGGCAGGTGGACGCATCTCCGTGAACCGCTTCGTCGAGATCACCTCCACCGCGGCGGCGAAGATCTTCGGCCTCTTCCCCCGCAAAGGCACCATCGCCGTCGGCTCGGACGCGGACATCGTCATCTTCGACCCCGATGAGGAGATGACCATCACCGAGAAGACGCACCACATGCGCGTGGACTACTCCGCCTACGAGGGAAGGAAAGTCCGCGGCGTCACCAAGACTGTGTTGTCGCGCGGGGAAGTGGTGATCGACGAGGGTCAGTACGTCGGGCGGAAGGGCCACGGGTCCTTCCTCAAGCGTGGCTTGGCGTTCTCTCCTCGGTAGTTTCCACGGGGGGATCACCACAGAGTCACGGAGAGTTCTCTGTGTGTTGTCGCCTGTTAGCGAAGAGCCACATCAGAACCTCCCGGCAGCGCGGCTCGGACGGCTTCTGGCGTGACGACGACCACAGGCAGGCCGAGACGACGCGCTTCCGCGCGATCCTTCATCGACGGGTGCACTTCTCCGCGAGGATGGGTGTGGACGATGGCGATGGTGCGCGGCGGGATGGCTCCGCGGAACGACGCGTGCCGCAACGCACCATGAGGCCACGGCTCGAGTGTGAGCGTGCCGTCTTCCTCGCGAATGAGAAACGCCGCACGCTCATGAGGGAGCCGGCCATAGCCTCCCTCGGCGAGCAGGAAGTCATACCAGCCGTGAGCCTGCGGCCCACACAGATCGCCGCACCCGAGGAGACCAACCAGCAGTAGCGCGAGCACGTCCGCAGACTCGCGCGCACACGGCCTCTGAGACCTGTGGAAACCCTTGGAAAAGCCTGCCCGCCCTGAACAGCTTCACGCCCGGGTACACTCAGTCGCGATGCCTCTTCGCTTTGGGAACTTCACCTTCGACGCGCGTGCGCGCGAGTTGCGGCGCGAGGGTGCGGTGGTGGCGCTTTCTCCGAAGGCGTTCCGGCTGCTGGAGTTGCTCGTGGAGGCGAGACCCAATCCCGTGACGCGCGAGACGCTCTATCAGAGGCTGTGGCCGGACGTGGTGGTCGAGCCGGGGAACCTGCACGGATTGGTGGCCGAGATCCGGTCCGCGCTGGAGGAGCGCACGATCGTGCGCACCGTGCACCGCGTCGGGTACGCGTTCAGCGCGCCCGTCACCACGGAGGACGGTGCCCGCTTCTCGATCCTTCTCGGCGATGACGAGATCCCGCTACGAGATGGCGAGAACGTGATCGGCCGCGACCCCCTCGACGCCGTCGTGATTCACCAGCCCGAAGTGTCGCGACACCATGCGCGGCTGATCGTCACCGGCGCCACGGTGATTCTCGAAGACCTCGGCAGCAAGAACGGCACGTTCCTCGGTACGACGCGCGTGACGTCGGCCATGACCGTGAACGCAGGCGACGACATCCTCATCGGAACCATTCGCCTAAGACTCGTCCGCGTCGACTCCCTGGCCTCGACCGCGAGCCTCCAGTGATCCGGACTGAACACCAACGGCCTTTCACCACAGAGGCACAGCGCGGGATGCGCCCGCCAACCCAACGCAACGCGCAACTGTGGAGCGGTGGGCTTTAGCCCTCCGGGCGCTCGCGACGAGTGCGCCGAAGTCGCGTGAGGCTCTTGGGACTCTCGTGCCGAAAGCCGCGTGCTTCGTCCAAGCCGAGACGGCACAGGGGAAGCGCTTCGCGAGAGCCCGGAGGGCTAAAGCCCACCGCTCCACAGCAACCGTTCCTCTGACGGCACGACATAGCAGGTTGTGCGCGCCGCGCGATCACGAAAGCAGTTCGCCTACCGGAAGTCGCGGATGAGCACGGCGTCGCGGGTCGAGTCACCGCGGACGAGGGCGAGGCGCTTGCCGTCGGGCGCGAGGTCGAAGCGGAAGATGTCGCCGGACTCGAAGAACGTGAGCTGGCGCGGCTCGCCGCCGGCGAGGTCCTGCATCCAGAGATTGTCGATGCCGTCCTTGAAGTCGACGAAGACGAAGGCGCGCCCGTTCGGATGCCATTGGAGGATCGGACCCCCTCCATAACGCGGCGCATCGAACGTGCGGGCAGTGCCACTTCCGTCAGCGGCTACCACCGTGGTGCGCCAGAGCGGCCCACCCTTCGGATCCTTCATGCGCATGCGGCACAGCAGCAACTTGCCATCGGGCGACATCAACACGCGGCTGGTCGGGAGGCTGGTCAGCTTCACGGGAGCCGTCGAGCCATCGATGGGGACGCGCCACGCGTACTGCGTCTGGTCCACGCTCAGGTAGACGAGAGACTGGCTGTCCGGCGTGAAGGACGGCCAGCCGAAGCTGCTCCCTTTGGTGACCTGCCGCGCGTTCGCGCCGGAAGCGTCTGCCACCCAGATCTGACTCGATCCGGACTTGTTGGACACGAACGCGATGCGCGAGCCGTCCGGCGCGACGGCGATGTTCCACATGGTCATGTTGTGGATGAGCCGGCGCGGCGTGCCCTTGCCGCTCGCATCCACGACGAAGAACGTGTTCATCCCGTCCGCGATCGCGCTGAAGAGCACTTCCTTCTCGCTGAGCCAGCGCACTCCGCCTCCACCCACCCAGTTCCCGAAACCGGACGTGAGCGCGCGAGAAGATCCGTTTCGCCCCTCTTCCAGCGTGACCGTGTGGATGTTTGCATCCGTGACTTCCCGCACCGCCGAGAATGTCTGCGAGTCCGCGGTGGGGGTCACGCTGTAATACGCGCTGACCTCGGAAGTCACCTTGCGTCCGACGGTGTCTCCGCTCGGCACGAACCAGATCTGCGGCGGCTGCTCCGTGTCGAACGCCGTCACCAGACCTCCGCTGCCGTCGGGCAGCCACGCATACGAGCCGACGCCCGGAAACTTCGGCGTGGGAATGCGATCGGTCGTGCGCGAGGAAAGCGTCATCCGGTAGAGCGCCCCCGAACCCTTCCGCGAGGAGTTGCCCGACACGAACGTGATGGCCTTGCCGTCCGGAGTCCAGACAGGCTGCTCGAGATAGAACGGTGGCTTGCGACGCAAGAGGATCTCCTCGCCGCCACCGTCGATGTCCGCGACCGTCAGCCGATGCTCGCGCACGAAGGCGTTGAAGCGCCGGAAGACGACCCGCTTTCCATCCGGCGAGACCGAGTACCAGAACTCCGTGTCCTCCGCGATGCGCCGCGGCGTCCCTCCCAGCAGAGGCAACTGAAACACATGAGCGATGTTCGGATCATCGCGCTCCGCCGCCACGTAGTAGGCGTAGTTGCCATCCGCGGACACTTGCAGGTTCGAGTAGTAGCGCGGCGCCGCGTCCGCGATGCGGGTCATCGTACCGGTGGCGATCTGCTTGACGTACAACGCTTGCTGATCGCCCTCTTCTACGGCGTGTACGAGGTATTTCCCATCAGGCGAGATGGCGGCGGTGGTCACGCGCCCGCTGTTGGTCAGGCGGGTCATGGTCATGCCCCGAGGAACGCCTCCTGCTTCGCCGCGCGAAAGAACGATCCACGTGGCCATGACCGCAACCGCCACGATCGCCAGCCCGAGCGCGGCGATGAGCAGCCGTCGACGGCGACGGGGAGGCGCGACGTCCGCGACCGCTTCCCGCAGATCGAGCGCGGTATCGCGCATCGAGTCATATCGACGCTCCGGCTCCTTGCTCAGGCAGCGCCGCACGATCTTCTGGAGCTGGCGAGGGATGCGCTCCATCGAAGGCTCGAGGTGTACGACGTTGTGGAGCGTGTCCGCGTACTGCGCCACCGCGAACGGATTCGTCCCGGTCAGCAACTCGTACAACACCACCCCGAACGAGAACACGTCCGTGCGCCGGTCGAGCTTCTTCCCTTCCACCTGCTCCGGCGACATGTACGCCGTGGTGCCGACCCGCGAGGTCGGCGTGGTGATGCCGCTGAGCGCGGAGCGCTCACCCACGCGCTCCGTGAGCTTGGCCACGCCGAAGTCGACGATCTTCGCGCGGCCCTCGCTCGTGATCATGATGTTGTCCGGCTTGAGGTCGCGGTGCACGATGCCCGCGTCGTGAGCCTGCGCCAGTCCGTCCGCGACCTGCGCCATCACGTCCACCCGCGCCGCCAACGCCTGCCGCTTGCGCATCCACTCGGACAGCGGCCTCCCGTCGATCAGCTCCATGGCCAGGAAGTGCACGTCGCCTTCCGACCCCGCGTCGTGAATCGACACGATCGACGGATGGTTGAGCGTCGAGGAAGCGCGCGCCTCACGAACGAATCGCGCCACACGATCCGGATCCGACGTGCGATTCCGCGGCAGAATCTTCAGCGCCACGCGCCGCCCGAGGTTGCGATCCTCGGCGGTATAGACCTCCCCCATCCCTCCCTGCCGCAACAGAGAGACGATCTCGTAACGCCCCACTCGCGTCCCGGCCGGAACGGACCCAATGGCAGACATGTCTCTGGTCAGTAGTACGGATCAGCCGGACGAAGGTTGGCGGCTGTGCGGTTGTCGGTTGCCGTGGCCTTGGGTTGTCAGTTGTCGGCGATCGGTCGTCTGTGACAAAACGCGCCACCGATGAATCACCCTAAACCGAGAACCGACAACTGACAACAGAGAGTGCGCAGGAGCCAACCCGCCACTCGCAACTCGCAACCCTCAACCCAACCGCCAACCGACAACACGACAACCGACATGCGGTAAGCTCTCGCCTCATCCGAAATCGAGGAGCCAACTCATGTCACGAATCGTGAAATGCGGTCTCATCCAGACCTCCCTTGCCGCGGACACCAACGATTCCCTCGAGCGAATCCGCGACGCGCAAGTCGAGCGCACCCTTCAGTACCTCGACCAGGCCGGCGAGCAGGGCGTGCAGATGATCTGCATGCAGGAGATCTTCACCGGTCCCTACTTCTGTGCCGAGCAGAACACGCGCTGGTACGACTCGGTGGAGAAGATCCCCGACGGACCGACCACGAAGCTCATGCAGGAGTACGCCAGGAAGTACAGCATGGTCATCGTCGTGCCTCTGTACGAAGAGGAATCGGCGGGCGTGTACTACAACACCGCCGCCGTCATCGACGCCGACGGCAAGTACCTGGGCAAGTACCGCAAGAACCACATCCCCCACGTCGCGCCCGGCTTCTGGGAGAAGTTCTACTTCCGCCCGGGCAACCTCGGCTACCCGGTCTTCGACACGGCCTACGGAAAAGTGGGCGTCTACATCTGCTACGACCGCCACTTCCCCGAGGGCGCTCGCGAGCTCGGCCTGGCCGGCGCGGAGATCCTGTTCAACCCCTCCGCCACCGTGGCCGGACTCTCCGAATACCTGTGGAAGCTCGAGCAGCCCGCGCACGCCGTAGCCAACGGCTACTTCGTCGGCGCCATCAACCGCGTCGGCGTCGAAGGTCCCTGGAACATCGGTGAGTTCTACGGCCAGAGCTACTTCTGCGACCCCCGCGGCCAGATCGTGGCCATCGCCCCCCGCGACAAGGACGCCCTCGTCGTCGCCGACCTCGACTTCGACAAGATCCGCGAAGTCCGCAACACCTGGCAGTTCTACCGCGACCGCCGGCCCGAGACCTACGGCGGCATTGTGAAGCAGTAGCTCGGTTGTCGTGTTGTCGGTTGTCGTGTTGTCTGCACCCAGTCGCGCTACGGACGAATCACCACGAACCGACAACCGACAACGGACAACCAACTGCTGGCGATTCGTGACAACAACCGTGATCGCGAGCGAGTCTGCTGACGTAGACTCGCCGCGATGACCGACCTCAGCTATCCGATCGGAAAGTTCCCCCGCCGCGAAGAACTGCAGCCCGACGAGCGTCGCGTGATGATCGACCAGATCGCCGCCGCGCCCGCGCATCTGCGCAACGCGGTGCGCGGTCTCAGCGAAGAGCAGCTCGACACGCCGTACCGTGAAGGTGGCTGGACGGTGCGCCAGGTCGTGCATCACCTCCCCGAGAGTCACCTCAACGCCTATTGCCGTCTGAAGTTCGCGCTGACGGAGAACGAGCCCGTGATCCGGCCGTACGACGAGGCCGCGTGGGCCGCGACCGCCGAGGTGGCCCTCACTCCGATCGAGACCTCGCTGACGCTCCTCGCGTCGTTGCACGATCGCTGGACCGTATTGTGGCGCACCCTCGGCCACGACGACTTTCGCCGCACCCTTCGCCATCCCGAGCACCCGGGACTCCTCACCGTCGACTGGCTGGTGACTATGTACGCGTGGCACGGACGCCATCACGTGGCCCACATCACCACCCTGCGCGAGCGCATGGGATGGTGATCCGCACCCTGGCCGCGAGCGATTTCGAGACCGTCTTCTCCACCTTCGCCGAGGCCTTCAGCGACTACGTCGTTCCGTTCGCTCCCACGCGCGAGCAACTCCGCGAGATGCTCACGCGACGCGGCTGGGTTCCCGAGCTCTCCGTCGCAGCATTCGAAGACGAACGCATGGTCGCGTTCACCCTCAACGGCCTGGACGGCGAGCGCGGCTACGACAGCGGCACCGGCGTCGTGCCCTCACATCGCCGCCGTGGACTGGGCCGCGAGCTGATGGAACAGTCCTGCGACCTGCTGCGCGCCGCGGGCGCACGCGAATACGTGCTGGAGGTCATCGACACCAACACGCGAGCCGTGGAGCTGTACCGCTCGACGGGCTTCGTCGAGACCCGCGGACTGCAATGCTGGCGATACGAGTCGCCGTCGACGGACATCAGCGCCGCAAACTCCTCGACACGCGAGTCCTCCAGCTTCCAGCCCGCCGACATCGTGAGTGAATGGCGAGACGTCGAGCCGAGCTGGCAGAACTCCGACGCCTCGATCGCGCGCGCGCGCGATCCGCACATCCTCTTCGGCGACGCGCAAGGCTACGCGATCCTGTTCCCTTCCAGCGGAGATCTCGCTCAATTTGCCGTGCGCCCTGACGCGCGGCGACAGGGAGTGGGCACCCGACTCCTCCAATCCGCCGACGCGCTGGCAGGCAAGCCGCTGCGCATCATGAACGTCGACGAGCGCGATGCCGGCATCGCCGCTTTCCTCGAGCGTTCCGGTGCCAAAAAGATCGTGCGCCAGCTCGAGCTCATCCGGTCGCTGTAGGAGTCTGCGCGGTAGAAAGTGCATTGGCCTCGGAGCTGCCGCACGTGCCCAAGGCTATGCCAGCCAGCGCAGCCGGCCGTGCCGGCCTGCGCGGTAGAAACACGTTGGCCTCGGAGCGACCGCGCGTGCCCAAGGCTATGCCAACCAGCGCTGCCGGCCGTGCCGGCTGGCCGGAATTGTGCAGCCGTTCCGCCGGGACGGATGGTCATGGCTCAGGGGAATGTGTTGGTGGTCGAGGATGACGAGCAGTTCCGCCGCCTCCTCGTGGAGTACCTGAGGGAGAGCTCGTGTCCGAACGTAGACGGCGCGCGCGACGGAGTGGAAGCACTGCACCACATCTCCACGCGGCCCTACGACGTGGTCGTGCTCGACGTGATGATGCCCCACATGAGCGGCATCGACGTTCTAACCTCGCTCGACGCGCTCACCTCCGACCCCTCGGTCAAGCCACTCCGCAAGCAGCCCGCCGTCATCATCATCACCAGCGCGTCCCAGGAAGCCCTTCCCGCCGACGACTTGCAAAGGCGCTTCCCGACCTTCGTCCACGGAGTCCTCCGCAAACCCCTCCACGTGCCCGACCTCGCCGCCAGTATCAACGCGCTGCTTCGGTGAGGTTGGCAGTTGGCGGTTCGTTGTGCCGCTTCTTCAGTTCGGAGGGACGCCGCGGTTCTTTCGCCGCCTGATGCGGCGGAAGCGGAGCGCTGGCGTCCCGCCGGCTGGCCCGGGGGCGTCCTCGCCCCGGGCGGGGGAGCGTGCCTTTCGCGAAGGACGCTCGTCCCGCCACGCTGGTTTTCGGCTCGAATGCCCCCGCCCGCGGCGGGACGCCGCATGGCCAGCCGGCGGGGACGCCGGCGCTCCTCGGCTCTCTTTCCTCACCAGGAAATTTGTGCTCTTACGCCGGAGGCGGTGCGGAGATGAGCCGGTGGCAAGCGCTGGAAGCGCGCAGCCACCGGATCCGGGCGTATTGAATGATCGACCCTGGCAGGGGTCGCGGCGGATTGCGAATGAATCCGGCACACCCTCCGGCGTGCCGGGCATGGGCGACAACCGGTGGCAGAGCGCCTGCGGGCGCTTGCCACCGGCTAATCTCCGTAACGCCTCCGGCGTTCGAACTTCGCCCGCTACGCGGAACCTGGCGCCGCCGAAGGCGGCGCGTGGCGAAAGGCGATAGCGCGGACTCCGAAGAGTCGGCGCGCGTAGCGTGCGTCAAACCGACGCCAAAATTGACCGGTTGTTCCACCCGTCCCTCCCTATGGCTCCGGTTCGGGGCCAACGCCATTACCCTACGCGGCCAGTGCACCGGCAACGGCTGACGCTCGACCAGGCGATGGCGCAGTTCGTGACCGGCTACTTCAGCACGCACGAGCGCAGCCCCAAGACCGTCACCGCGTACACGCTCGACCTCCGCCAATTTCGCGCCTTCCTCCCCAAGCGCGCCACGCTGCGCTCCCTCCGGCCCGAGCACATCGAGGAATGGTCGGCGCGACTGAAAGAAGACGGCTACGCCACCGCCTCCATCCGTCGCAAGCTCGCCTCCGTGAGGAGCTTCTTCGCCTACTGGGTGCGGAAGCGCGTCATCCCCTTCAGTCCCATGTCGGGCATCCGCATCGAGCTGGCCGCGTCGCGCGTCCTGCCGACCTTCATGACCCTCGAAGAAATCACGGCCATCCTCCAGGCCGCACAACGGATGTGGAAGGAGAGGGCCACCTTCCTGTCTCTGCGAAACCTGGCCATCATCGAAGTCATGTTCGCCACCGGCCTCCGCGTCGGCGAGCTGGTGTCCCTGAGCCTGAGCGACTTCCGCCCGATGGAGCGCTCCCTCCTGATCCATGGCAAAGGCCGCCGCGAGCGCCTGGCCTTCTTCGTCGAGCAAAACAGCTACGAGCTCATCACCACCTACGTCACCGCCCGCCTGGCCACCCCCGCCCTCTGCCAAGCCCTCTTCATCAACACCACCGGCACGGCCCTCTCCACCCAGACCGTCGCCAACGTGATCCGCTCCCTCTGCGAGACCGCGGGCGTGACCAAACGCGTCACCCCACACACCTTCCGCCACACCGTGGCCACCCTCCTCCTCCGCAACGGCGCCGACCTCCGCGTCGTCCAGGAAATCCTCGGCCACGCCTCCATCACGATGACCCAAAGGTACACGCATGTGGCCAAGGAGCACGTCCGGGACGCGATGGAGAAGCATCACCCCCGACGGGGGATGTAGAAACACTCATTGGAACGTTGTTGAACAACCGCTTGTGCTATCTGGGCCGGTCAGCGAGTCAACATCTTCCACACCCCCTCGACGGAAAACACCTCCCGAGGATTCCTCGTCTCATTCATGATGGCCTCGAGTTGTGTGAGGGTGTAGGGGCTTCCCCTCACCAGTGTAGCGATCAAGTCGTTGAGCCAAGGCTTGCTTAGCCAGTGCTGCGCGATACTGTAACCTCTATACAGCGGTCGGAGCGCTTCGACACGTTCGTCGTAACCGATAAGCTTCACCATGTCGCCAGTCTCGAAGGCATGAAGGATTACCGAAGCGGCAAGTTCGCCCGTTTCCATTGCCTTCCCGATACCCTCGCCACTGAGAGGAAGCGTGGCACCTAACGACTCACCCGTCGTCAGCAGATTCGTGCGGTGTCGCGCCGTCGTGCCGATCAATCCTGCGCGTAGCGTTGCGCCACGAATTGAAGACTGCGACGACATTCCTCGAGAAAGGTCTCTCGCCACGGACGACTCACCCAAAAACTCAATCAACGCCCGCTCAAGATTCATCGAGGAACGCCGCTGACCAAGATTGTTGATACCACAGCCAACATTGTACAAGCCGTCGCCCAGAGGAAAAATCCAAGCGTAACCGTTAGGGATCGTTCGTTCAAACGAGACTATAAGATCTTCGATGACAGCCGAGGAACGCACGTAGCAGCGTACCGCCACCCCTGTTGCCAAGCCCCGGCTAACCATTCCAAGAGAATCGAGGAGCCGCACCTCCGCCCCGGTCGCGACCAACACGATCCGCGCACGCACTTCGTCATGATCGTCGAGGACTAGGGTTGGCACCTCACTAGCGGCATCCACCGATGTAACACGTCCCCTTGCGATGACCGCGCCGACATTCGCCGCGGCTTCTGCGAGTAGCGAATCAAGAACGCACCTGCGAATCACCAGCGAATTCGTCGGAATCGGCACCTGAACCCCGCTAGGACTAAAGAAGAGGAGACGCGAAGCAACGTAGCCGCTCCGAACCACGACTTCCAGAAGCCCAGCTCGCGCAAGGACATTGAAGGCATCTGGAAGCAGTGCATCCCCACAAACCTTCTCTCGCGGGAACGTCTGACGCTCGAGGACAACCACATCCAAACCGCCACGAGCAAGGTGATGAGCAGCAATCGCCCCGGCCGGGCCGCAACCAACGATCGCCACGTCCCAGACGCGACCTACCACCGCTGATCCAGGAATTTGCCATCCCGTCACGCGCCGCAACTCCCGCGCCTTGGGCGATGACGGGTTCGTGATAACGATTGATTATCCGGTATCGAGGAGAGTTTGCGTGATTCTAGTCGCATTTGTATGGTTTGTTGTTTGGGGTGTAGGTAGCGCGTTGCTTTGCTTGCTGGGCTTTGCAATCGCCTGGTTCGTGCAAGGGCCATCCGCAGCCGCGGATCTTGCAACGACTTGGCTGTTCACATTCAACGGGATTATCGTTGGGGCCGCCGGATATGGAACGGTTACCTTCATTTGTCGCGAGCGCTGGATGCTGGTTCGCGGTATCGAGACCGTTTTGGACGTTCCTCGAAAGTATCAGCCTGCCTTTCGAACCCGCATCGCGCAGATAGCGTCGTGGCGACTCACACATCTCGTCGCATTCATAATGACCAGCATCGGCGGCTATATCGCGTGGAATGCGGGTATTCCGCTGCAAGGATTCTCGCATCTCTATTTGTCCATCGCGGTTATTTCCTACTATTACGTCGGTGCTAGAGGGTTGATGGTGTTTGTTGCACTTCTCTCGCTTTTTCGCTATGTCGAGACGCATGCGGGTCCTGAACGTCCGGATCGAATCCGACTGCGAAGGCCTACTCGTGTACGCGACTTGCAGGCGATCGATCTCTATTTCATACTCACATCTGGGTTGGCAATCCTAGCGGTGTATGTGTGCTTTCGAACGACGCTTACCGCCTTTCAGAACGCTCCGCCGGCCTATTACAAAGCTCTGCTGATACCTGTTCTGTTCTTCTTGCCAGCAGCTCTTGTCTACAGTTTCTATCCTCGATGGGTACTCCGCCAAGTATGGGATACGGACACCCTCGTAGACGTGGAGAGTTTTGCTAACGAAGAGGAGTTGAAGAAGCAGGGCGACCTTGTCCGATCGCTCGAACTTCGCAAGCTGATACTGGAGGTCAAAGAGAAGATGCTGGCGGAGCGGCGAGCGGCGCCGTTGTTCACTTTTAAGGATGCCCCAACGCTGACATTGGCTATCTTGATGCTCATTCAGATCGTTGCGCAGAAAGATCCCATCCTTTCGAACTACTTTCAGACCGTCTTCAAATGACTTGGCGATGCACTTGATTATCGATACCGGATAATCAATCGTTATCACGAACCCGTCATCGCCCAAGGCGCGGGAGTTGCGGCGCGTGACGGGATGGCAAATTCCTGGATCAGCGGTGG
>Ga0307505_10001214_pt1 | contig 22082 bp, 17 predicted proteins | sample 23_S_MG_FD_202183 | JGI IMG/M metagenome (GOLD analysis project Ga0307505, IMG submission 202183) | Soil microbial communities from Populus trichocarpa stands in riparian zone in the Pacific Northwest, United States - 23_S | ecosystem: Environmental > Terrestrial > Soil > Riparian zone > Trees...
TCGGTGGGGCGACGAACCGCACGGCGGCGCGACCGAGCCGCGTCCGCCGTGCGGTCAAGGCTCACCCGCGCGGCTAGAAGTTTAGCAGGGCGCCCAGGTGGGCCGAGAACGCCGCGAATTCGAAGTCCGTAGTCAGACGGCCCTGCACGAAGGGCTTGATGAACCCGGCGTTGAACGCCGCGCCGGCAAGCAGGTTGGCCGCGACGCTGGTGTCGCCGCCGAAGTCGTCGTCGGGGATGAGGATCGCCGCGCCGGCGCCGACCCACGGTGAGACAGGGCTGACCGGGCCCATGCCGAACGGCACAACGACGTTCAGGTCCGCCTGGATGTTGGTGCCGTCGTCGAGAGTCACCTCCACGCCCGGCTGGAAGGCGACCGGGAAGAGCGGCGGCGCGAAGCGCGCGGCGACGCCGATCGTCGGCGACGAGGTGTCGAAGTTGTAGCCGAGGTACGGCATGAAGGCGCCCTGGGCCGAGGCCGCCGGCGCGAGAATGCCGGCTAGGGCGAGGAGCAGGAGAGTCCGACGCATGGGGTGGGGGGTTGGTGGCGGGAGGCCCGCCGGCTGCGTGGGGGACAGGATCGCGCGCTTCCCGGTCCCGGGATGCCCGCGAGTCGCAAGACTAGCCACGCGGTCGGGAAAGACGGTTCGCCGCGGGCCCGGCGGCGCTTCAACGACCCCGCCGGCGTGTTTCGTTCCGCGGGCTGCGCCCGCGCCCCTGCCCCCGTCGGCACGCACGCGCCGGCTTCCCGATCTTGGCGCGGCCCACCTCACCGACATTTGCTCCGCACCGACCGCTCGGGAGCCGTTCTGACGCTCACGCTGGACCGTCCGGAGAAGCGCAACGCGCTCTCGCCCGAACTGGTCACAGCCCTCGACGACGCCCTGGCAGCGGCCGGCGCCGACGATTCCGTGCGCGTAGTCGTGCTCACCGGCGCCGGCACGGCGTTTTCCGCCGGCGCGGACCTCGACGCGCTTCGGGCGATGCAATCGGCTACGCCGGAGGAGAACCTGGCCGACTCGCAGCGGTTGGCGCACCTATTCGAGCGGATTTACCGCCTGCCCAAGCCTGTCGTCGCGCGCGTGGCCGGCGCTGCCGTCGCCGGTGGATGCGGCCTCGCGGCCGTGTGCGACATCGCCATCGCAGCCGACGACGCGCGGTTCGGCTTCACAGAGGTGCGTATTGGCTTCGTGCCGGCGATAGTGTCGGTTTTCCTCGTGCGCAAGCTCGGTGAGGCGACGCTGCGCGAGCTCTGTCTGCGCGGTCACCTCATCCGCGCCGACGAAGCGGTTCGCATAGGGCTCATCACGCGCGCCGTCCCCGCCGTCCTGCTCGACGCCGAGGTGGGGTCGTTGGCCGCCGAAATGGCCGCGGAGACCAGCCCTACGGCGATCAGGCTCACCAAGGCGCTGCTGGCCGACATCCCCGGGCTAGGCCTCAAGGAGGCGCTCGAGCTCGCGGCCGGCGCCAACGCCGGAGCGCGTGCCACCGACGACTGCCGCGCCGGCGTGGCCGCCTTCCTGGAGAAACGTGAGCCGCCGTGGAAGGGTGGGCGCGTTGACCAGAAGGAGCCGTGAGTTGGCAGTTATGCAGTTCACGGTTTCGCAGTTTGCGAGGACGCGGGGGGCGCTGGGTGTGGCGTGTAGTAGTGTTGCGTGTTGGAAGCCCACAGGGGCGGGACGCCGACGATGGTGCCGGGAATGCGGGACCCCGCTACCCGACCCGCGGAATCGCATCGAGGGGATTGGGGATGGGGGATCAGGGATTCGGGAAGGATGGAGCGATGCACCGTGCGGTGCGCGCCTGGAGGGCTTACACGCTGAATCGTTGAATCGCTGAATCGCTGAATCGCCAGATTCCCCCGACTCGCCAACACACTCTCCATGACGACTTACCGCGATGCGGGTGTTGATATCGATGCGGGCGAGGACGCGGTCCGGCGCATCAAGGGCGTCGTGCAGGAGACGTTCACGCCCGGCGTGCTGACCGGTATCGGCGGGTTCGGCGGGCTTTTCGCACTCGACGCGGCGTCGATGCGCCAGCCGGTGCTCGTCTCGTCGATCGACGGGGTCGGCACCAAGCTCAAGGTCGCCGCGCGGGTGGGGCGCCACGACACGATAGGGGAGGACCTCGTCAACCACTGCGTTAACGACATCGCGGTCGCCGGTGCGCGGCCGCTCTTCTTCCTCGACTATTTCGCCACAGGCGCACTGAAGCCGGCGGTGCTCGAGGAGGTCGTCCGCGGCATGGCCCGCGCCTGTAAGGCGAACGGCTGCGCGCTCATCGGCGGGGAGACCGCCGAGATGCCCGACCTCTATCGCGGAGGCGATTTCGACCTCGCCGGCGCTGTCGTCGGCGTCGTCGAGCGCGACGAGATCCTGGACGGCTCGCGCGTCGCGGAAGGCGACGTGCTGCTCGGACTTCCCTCCACGGGACTGCACACCAACGGGTACTCGCTCGCGCGACGGGTCCTGTTCGACCGATTCGTAGCGAACGACCAGCCGGAGGCGCTCGGCGGCGAAACCGTGGCCGACGCGCTGCTCCGCGTGCACCGCTCGTACCTCGACCCCATCCAGGCACTTATCTCGGAGGGCGCGGCCAACGCGTTCGCGCACATAACCGGCGGCGGCCTCGAGGGCAACACCGCGCGCGTCATGCCGGAGGGGCTGCGCGCGGCGTTCGACTTCGACGCATGGGCCCACCCGGCGCTGTTCCGCCTCATACAGGAGACGGGCAATGTGCCTGAGGAAGACATGCGCCGGACGTTCAACCTGGGCGTCGGGCTGGTCACGGTCGTGCCCGAGGAGCGCCGGCAGCGCGCACTCGCCGTGCTCGGCGCGCTGGGCGAGCCGGCCTTTGTCGTGGGCTCTGTCGGGACTGCCTGACGGCCGGGCGCGCGTTGCTTAGACTCCGGCATGGACGCCCGCTCAGGCCAGGCCCCCGACGTCCCGCCCTCCGCCGGCCGCATCGCTGTTCTCGGCGCCGGCAGCTGGGGCACTGCCCTCGCGTACAGCCTCGCGGCTAAGAGCGGGCGCGACGTCGCGTTGTGGGCGCGCCGGCCGGAGGCGGCGGCCGCGATAGCGGCGACGCGACGCAACGAACGATACCTGCCACAGACGGAGCTGCCGGCGTCAATCGTCGTGACCTCGGACATCGACGAGGCGCTGCGGGATGCCTGGCTGTGGGTGTTCGCCGTGCCCTCGCAGTCGGTGCGGCGCATAGCGGAGCTGGCGGCGTCGCGCGTCACGCCGGCGGTGACCGTCGTGTCGGTAGCGAAGGGGATCGAGAGGGACAGACTGCTTACCACGACGGGTGTTCTTCGAGAGGCTCTGCCGGACCTTGAACCGGGGCGGGCGGGCGTCCTGTACGGCCCCAGCCACGCCGAAGAGGTCGCCGCCGGGCTTCCCACGTCTGTCGTCGTCGCCTTCCCGGATCACGACGTAGGCGCGGCCGTGCGCGACGCGTTCATCGCGCCCGCGCTGCGCGTCTATTTCAACGACGACCTGGTGGGCGTCGAGGTCGCGGGCTCGGTGAAGAACGTGATGGCGCTCGCGGCGGGCATCGGAGACGGCCTCGGGCTCGGCGACAACGCCAAGGCCGCGCTCGTCACCCGCGGCCTCTGGGAGATCACCCGTCTGGGGCTGGAGCTCGGCGCCGAGATGAAGACCTTCGCCGGGCTCGCGGGCCTCGGCGACCTGGTCGTCACCTGCTTCAGCCGCCACAGCCGCAACCGCCTCTTCGGCGAGAAGATCGGCGCCGGCCGTACCCTCGACGAGGCGCGCGCCGAGATGACGATGATCGCCGAAGGCGTCGAAACGACGGTGTCGACCCGCGAGCTGGCTCGCCGGCGCGGCGTCGAGATGCCGATCACGGAGGCCGTCTACCGCGTCCTGTTCGAGGGGCTCGACGCCCGCGACGCGGTCGACGAGCTGATGACCCGCGAGCCGAAGCTCGAGCACGTCGCCGGTGGCCCCGACGGGGCGCGAGCGTCCCCCGCCGACGCGTTATCGCCGCCCGGATGAAGCGCGTCCCCCACCTCTCCCGCCATGAACGTAGACGACCTGAAGCGCCTGGTGTCCCTGGGCGAGGGTCTGCAGATCGAGTTCAAGCACCGGGTGCCGCGGCCGGACCGCATCGCCCGCGAGGTGATTGCCCTCGCCAACACGCGCGGCGGGAAGGTATTTCTCGGGGTGGACGACGCCGGCGCCGTCGTCGGGGTTAAGGACCCGGAGGAGGAGATCTATGCCCTTCGCGTCGCCCTCGACGCCCACTGCGAGCCGCCAGTGAGGCTGAGCATCGAAGGCGTGCGCGTATCGCGCCGACGCGAGGTGCTGGTGGTGGACGTACCCGAGAGCGCGCAGAAGCCCCACTTCCTCGTGGAGGAGGAGCTCGAGGAGGACGCTCCCGGCGCGGCCGGCGCGCCGGCGCTGAAGCGAACGGCTTACCTCCGCCTGGGGTCGCACAGCGTCGAGGCCAGCCGCGAGTCGGTCCGGTTGATGCGCGCCGAGCGGAACCCGTCGGATGTCCGCTTTACCTTCGGCGACGCCGAGCAGCAGCTGATGCGATACCTCGAGCGCCATGAGCGCGTGACGGTCCGCCAGTACGCCCGCCTGGCCGCCTTGAAGGAGCGCGACGCCTCGCACGCGCTGGTCCTTCTGACCCGCGCCCGGGTGCTGCGACACCACGCTGACGCAGGGGAGGATTATTTCACGGCTGGGTAGTTGGTGTAGGGTATATGGTGGATGGTGGTGGTGGATGGTGGATGGTGGATGGTGGATGGTTAGCTCGTTGATGGTGTCTGATGAAGGAGCGTTTACCGACTATGGGTGTTAGCTATCAGTTATCAGCTATCAGCTATCAGCTATCAGTTATAGGCTATCAGCTACCATCCACGATCCACGATCCACGATCCACGATCCACGATCCACGATCCACGATCCACGATCCACGATCCACGATCCACGATCCACGATCCACGATCCACGAGCCACGAGCCACGAGCCGCGAGCCGCGAGTCACGCGTACGAACCGCGAAACATATACCATACCCCATATACCATATACAAGTGCTTGCGTTGATCATCTAACAACGACCATCCGTGCTTTCCATCCCCCTCCACGAAGCCACGCGCGAGCGCTACCTCACGTATGCGCTTTCGGTGATCACGTCGCGCGCGCTGCCGGACGTGCGCGACGGGCTCAAGCCGGTGCAGCGGAGGATCCTCTACGCGATGGGCGTCAACCTCCGGCTCATGCCGGACGGGAAGCCCCGGAAGTGCGCCACCATCGTCGGCGAGACGATGGGCAAGTACCACCCACACGGTGACACAGCGATCTACGACGCGCTCGTGAGGATGGCGCAGCCCTTCGCGCTGCGCGCGCCGCTCGTCGACGGACACGGCAACTTCGGCTCGCTCGACGGGGACAACGCGGCGGCGATGCGCTACACGGAGGCGCGACTCACTCCGCTTGGCCAGTCGTTCCTCGACGAGATCCGAAAGGACACCGTTCCGTTCCGCCCCAACTACGACGGCACGCTCTCCGAGCCGGTCGTCCTGCCGGCGCCCTTCCCGAATCTCCTCGTCAACGGCGCGCAGGGTATCGCCGTCGGGATGGCCACGAGCATCCCGCCGCACAACCTGGTCGAGGTCGTCGACGCCGCGCTGGCGCTCATCAAGAAGCCGGCCGCCACGATCGAGGAGCTGGTGCGCCACATGCCGGCGCCGGACTTCCCCACGGGCGGCCGCATCCTCAACAGTGCTCACGAGCTCCAGCGCATCTACGAGACGGGCGACGGGCCCATCGACCTGCGGGGCGAGTACGAGGTCGAGGATCGGAATCACATCGTGGTCACGTCGATTCCCTACGGCCTGTCGAAGTCCGATCTGATCGAACGCATCGCCGACCACATCCGCGCCGGCCGCGTGCCGCAGCTCGTCGACATCCGCGATGAGTCCACCGACAGCGTGCGGATCGTCCTTGAGCTTCGCAAGGGCGCCAGCGCGGAGGCCGCAATCGCCTACCTCTTCAAGCACACACCGCTCCAGACGCGCGTCCACGTCAACCTGACGTGCCTGGTGCCGACCGACAACCCCGAGATCGCCGCGCCGGAGAAGCTTGATCTGAAGTCGGTGCTTCGTCTCTGGCTCGACTTCCGGATGGAGACGGTGACGCGCCGGCTGCGTTTCGACCTGGAGCAGCTCGAGAAGCGGATCCACATCCTGCTCGGCTTCGCGAAGATCTTCGACGCGCTCGACGAGGCCATCCGGTTGATTCGCGCCTCGAAGGACCGCGAGGATGCGAGCCAGCGCCTGCGTCACCGGTTCGGTCTCGACGAGGTACAGGCCGAGGCGGTCCTGGAGACCAAGCTTTATCGCCTCGCGCGCCTCGAGATCGACGCGATCCTGAAGGAGCTGGAGGAGAAGGAGGCGAAGGCCGCTGCATTGCGCGAACTGCTGGCCGACGAGCCGGCCCGGTGGAAGCTCATCCGGCAGGAGCTCAGGGCCCTCCAGAAGGCGCACGCGAGCGACCGGCGCACGACGGTCGCCGGCCCCGACGCCCACGTGGAGTACGCCCCGGAAGAGTACATCGTCGAAGAGGACGTTTACGCGATCGTGACCCGCGAGGGGTGGGTCAAGCGCCAGCGCTCCTACACCGACCTCGCGTCGATCCGTGTGCGCGACGGCGACGAGGTCGGCTGGGCACTCGCCGGCTCCACGCGATCGACCATCGGCTTCTTCACCAGCACCGGCAAGGTGTACACGGTCCGCCTGGACGCGCTGCCGCAGACCGCGGGCCACGGGGACCCCGTCCAGAAGCTGTTCGATTTCGAGGACAAGGAGCGGGTCGTCGGCGTGATCGCGTTCGACCCCCGCGTGCTGCCGGCGCCGCTACCCGTCGACGCGCCGGCGACGTTGTTCGAGGGCGATGGCGCCCCGCCGGATGAGGTCCTCGTGGGTCCTTTCGTGTTCGCGGTGTCGACCGACGGTATGGCCGTCCGCATGCCGATCGCGCCCTTCATCGAGCCATCGAACAAGAACGGACGGACGGTGATGCGGCCGACGCCGAAGCAGGCGGTGGTATCAGCGTCGCTCGCGCGCGGCGACGAGCGCGTGTGCCTGGCGTCGAAGCACGGCCGCGCGCTGATCTTCCCCGTCTCGCAGGTGCCGGCGTTCAAGAGCGCGGCCAAGGGCGTCATCGCGATGCGCCTCGAGGGCGGCGACGACCGCGTACTGGGCCTCGCCATCGCCGACGCCGCGCGGGACGGGCTGAAGGTGGAGACCAGCCGCGGCCGCACCGAGATCGTCCGCACGACCAAGTTCGAAGTGACCAATCGCGGCGGGAAGGGCCGAACGATCATCGAGCGCGGCACGCTGAAGAGCGTCACGCCGGCGCCCGTGGAGGTGCATTTGAAGGGGTGAAGGGTGAAGGGTGAAGGGTGAAGGGTGAAGGGTGAAGGGTGAAGGGTGAAGCAGAACCGTGCGGCGTAGGCGCGCGGCAGGGCGTCTACCAGCCGACCCATCCCCCGAGGCCGGGCATCGACCTGGTGACCGTACCGCCGGCGATCCGGCCGGCTCAGCAGTCGAAGCGCACCGACACCCGGGCGGTCTGCGTGCCGACCACGTGCCGGAGCTCGGCGTCCGTCACCTCGGCAGTGCGAAAGTCATCCGACACGGTGAGCACCTGTGCGCCGCCGGCGCGAGCCAGGTACTGGATGCCGGGCCCGTTCACGATCAGCCCGTAGTTAGTCGCGTCGTCCCGCAGAGCGAAAGTGCCGGCGGTGCGGGACTCGCTCGCGAGCGTGATTTCCCAGCCGTCCGCCCGCGTCTGGTAGGAGACGCCCTCGCCCATGATGTACGGGCCGCCGCAGAGTACGGCGGGGTACTCGCCGTCGAGGGCGACACCCTCTGCAGTGAGGGTCACGTGCGCAGTTCCCGTGTTTGGTGCCGGGGTTATCGGAGTGGACGATGACGGATCGTTCGGCGTCGCCTCCTCCGCGGGCTCTTCGGGTACCAGAATCGCATCCTGCGGATCGTCCTCGGATGCGCAGGCGGCGAGACCGAGGATCAGGGCGGGGAACAGCAGGATGCGCATGAACGCGGTAGTTGGTTTGCCGGAAACCTAGGCGGATCGGACGAAATCGTGCAAGCGTCCGAAAGCCCTCGACCGTGTGACGTGGGATGACACTGGCAGGGACTAGCTTGACGAAACGAGTCCCCCCACTCATGGCTGAAGTCGGTTACACCGGCGCCTCGATCCAGGTACTCGAGGGGCTGGAGCCTGTCCGGATGCGGCCGGGCATGTATATCGGAGGAACCGGCAAGTCCGGCCTCCATCACCTGGTCTGGGAGATCGTTGACAACGCCGTCGACGAGGCCACGAACGGCTACGCGACGCAGATCGAGGTCACGCTGCACGCGGACGGGAAGACGCTGACGGTCTCCGACAACGGACGCGGCATACCGGTGGATCTGCACCCCGTCAAGAAGCGGCCGACGCTGGAGGTGATCCTGACCACCCTCCACTCGGGCGGCAAGTTTGACGGCGTCAGTTACATCACCTCGGGAGGGTTGCACGGCGTCGGATCCTCCGTTGTCAACGCGCTCTCGGAGGAGCTCATCGCGCAGGTTCGGCGGGACGGCGCCCTCTGGGAGCAGCGCTTCGTCCGCGGCGCGCCGGTGTCGGAGCTCGCTCGCGTGCGGGACGCGCGGGGCACCGGCACCACCATCACGTTCCGGGCAGATCCCGAGATCTTCGAGGACACGCGGCTGGACGCGGCGCTCATACGGGAGAATCTCGAGGTCAAGACCTATCTCAATGGCGCGCTGCGGATCGGCTTCAAGGATGAGGCGAAGGGGGAACGCGTCGAGCTTCAGCATACCGGCGGTATCGCGGAGTACCTCGACCATCTCGTGAAGGACGCCGGCACCCGGCGCGTCCACGACGAGCCCTTCGTGTTGCGGCAGGAGGCGCTGTCCGACGGCGCACGCGTGGAGGTCGTCTTTCTCTGGACGGAGAGCCCACGTGAGATGGTCGTCTCCTTCGTCAATGGCATTCCGACCATCGACGGCGGCACGCACGAGCAGGGCTTCCGAGACGGCGTGACGCGGGTTGTGCGCACGTACATGGAGACGCACGAGCTCGCTCAGAAGAAGCTGGAACTGACGGCCGAGGACATCCGCGAGGGCCTCGTCGGGGTCGTGAACGTGTACCACGTCGACCCGCAGTTCCAGGGGCAGACGAAAGAGAAGCTCAACAACCCCGAAGCGCGGGGCGTGGTCACGCAGTCATTCCGCACCGACTTCGAGCGCTGGCTAAATGCCCATCCGACGGTCGCCGAGGCCATTGTGGCGCGGGTGATCCAGTCGGCCCGCGCGCGGCAGGCGAGCCGCGCGGCCGCGCAGCAGGTGCGGCGCAAGAGCGCCGTCAGCCACCGCCTCAACCTGCCGGGGAAGCTCGCCGACTGCTCCTCCACGGATCCGACCGAGAGCGAGCTGTTCATCGTCGAGGGCGACTCGGCCGGCGGGTCGGCCAAGCAGGGCCGCGACCGTCACACACAGGCGGTCCTCCCGCTCCGCGGCAAGGTGCTCAACGTCGAGCAGGCGCCGCGCGCAAAGGTGCTGGAAAACAAGGAACTGACGGACATCGTCGACGCCCTCGGCTGCGGCCTCGGGGAGCAGCTCGACGTCACGCGTCTGCGCTACCACCGCGTCATCCTGCTGATGGACGCCGACGCGGACGGCCACCACATCGCGACGCTACTTCTGACCTTCTTCTATCGGTACCTGAAGTCGCTCATCGATGGCGGTTTCGTCTACGTCGCGCAGCCGCCGCTCTTCCGGATCGACAGCGCCAAGGAGACGTTCTGGGCGCTCGACGAGCGCGACCGGGACCGCATCATTGCGCGCATCACCGGCAAGAACCCGCGCGCGAACGTCGAGATCACGCGGTTCAAGGGCCTCGGCGAGATGATGCCGGCGACGCTGCGCGAGACGACGCTGGACCCCGCGCGCCGGCGCCTGCTACGCGTCGCTATCCCCCCCGGCGCGCGCGTGGCCACGGAGAACACGATCTCGGACCTGATGGGCAAGGACGCCTCCGCCCGCTACGCCTTCATCACGGAAAACGCCGCGGAGGTTGGGGAGATCGACGTTTGAAAGAGTGAGCGATTAAGCGAATCAGCGATTGATCGATTGTGTGATGCAGGGTTTCCTGGAGAGGCGAGAGCACTCCCACAGGGGCCGTGGCGCTCCAGCAATCGCTCAATCGCTCAATCGTGTCAATTCCTCCAGCTTCCTCACCGTGTTCAGGTTGCGCGCCGTACCCGGGACGCCGATCGAGCGCATGATGGCGGCGTCCTTCATCTGCGGCCGGCCGGCGCCGCCGGCGTAGCGGATGTGCATCTCACGGCCGATCACCTCCCAGCGATCGTCGCCCGTCTCGTGGGCCTGCGCGGCGGCGATGGCCTCGGGCTTCGGGGGTTCCAGCAGGAAGGTCACGTACGAGTACTTCGGCACGGCGACGTCGAACGGATGCGCGGCCAGCGCGGCTCGCAGCTCGGCCGGACTGCGCGAGATGGCCTCGCGGAAGTAGCCGAAGCGCTCCTGGATCGCCCGCTCGAGCGCGCGGTCGAAGGCCTCGGGCTCGCCCGGCGGAGAGCAGATCAGGTTGCCCGACGCGATGAAGGTGGAAACGTCCGTCGCCCCGAGGCGGGCCGCGATCTCTCGTAGCTCGGCCATCGGAAGCTGCGCGCCGCCTACGTTCACGGCGCGGAGCAAAACGGCCCTAAGAGACATTATGGTGGTCGCGAGCGAGGTGCACGCCAGTGGCTGTCGCCTATGGCGCCACAACGAGGCTACGACTGACGGCGTCTCCGTCCTCAGTAACGAGACGCAGGACGTATACGCCGGCCGCCAGCGCGCTCGCATCGAGATCAACGCTGTGCGTGCCGGCCGGCCGGCCCACCTCGTCGCGCCGCCATACCAGCCGGCCGATAGCGTCGTACAACGTCAGGCGCACGTCCGATGCCGCAGGCAGCGCATAGCTCAGGCGGGTGGTGCCGTGGACCGGATTCGGGGCCGGTGCGTCGAGCGAAATGGCCGTCGGGACCGGGTGCGGCTCTCCGGCCGTTAGCACGCTCGTCAGGTCGTAGACGAATAGCGCACCGGCGTTCGTCCCCGCCGTGTCCTCGCCATCGTGCCCTACCGCCGCAGTCGCTCCCCGTACTGCCACCGACCACCCGGCGCCTATCGGGGTCGCGGCCGTCGCTGTCGAGAGCCGTGCCACGTAGGTCCACGTGCCTGTGCCTTCGACATCTGCTACGAGCTCGTATACGTAGACCCCGGACGGGCCCGTACCGGGTGCATGCAGGTCCGGCGCGACCGCGAGTACCCCTCGCCCACCCCGGCTAGCTGCCAGGGCGATGTTTGAGCCGAACCCCAGCCCGGTGGAATCCGGTTGCGGGAGGCGGACCGCCTCGACCCACTCGCCGTCCTCCAGGTGCCACACCATGACGTACCCGCTTCCGACCCCGCCACCTACGCACCACTGCGTGGCGCCTGCTGCCGCAAGCCACACGCCGCCGACCTCCGCCAGCGCCACCGAATGCCCGAGGCACGTCCCGTTCGACGGTCCAACGAAGCGGGCCTCCCGTGCCCAGGATCCACTCATTGAGTCCAATCGCCAGATATAGGCCGATCCGCGGTACGTCCCGCCGAGCGTATACGGGCTTCCGGCCATGGCTCGCCACACCCCGTCGCTGCCGCGGACCACGGCCGCGCGCTGGAAGGGTGCACCCCACTCTACCCCGAGGCCGGAGAACGTGTCGTTCCCCTCCGGCTGCAGTCGCGCCTCCTGTGTCCACACCGAGTCCGGAGCGTTCGCACGGCGTAACATCCACGCGTCGTGCCCGCCGATTGAGATGAGCCGCTCCTCGGTCGCGGCGGTGCCAGGCCCGTCCCGGGCCACGTCCACGCTCTGTCCGAAACGCGGCGAGGCCGGCAGATCCGCGACGCGGATCACGGCCTCGTCGACCCAGGTGGCGGTCGTCGCGTCGTAGCGGAAGACGTGTGCCGTCCCCGGGTTACCGGGGGTCGCCGGGGGCGTTTCCCGTCCCGGCGCCCCGACCACGAGGAGCACGCCGTCGGCCGAGGCGGCGCACGCCAGACCGAAGAGACCACCCTGCTCAGGGACAATGCGCTGTGCCTGCCGCCACTCACCATTAGAGGTTTGGAATATGTAAAGCGGATTGTCCTGCAAACCCGGGGCACTGCCGACAGCGAGCGGCCCGGGTACCGGCAGCCCGCTCGCCGGAGGTGCGCTGGGCACGTCGGCCACGGCAGCGCAGTATCCGAGCAGGTCCCCCTTCTCGGTATCTGTACCGACGAGTCGCTCACCTTCCAGGGTCGGCACACCCTGTGCGGCCGCCGTTGAGGCAACCAGCAACGCGAGAAGGTGGCCCACCTTCGCCGCCAGGATGTTGCGCAGTAACTGTGGCATCACGAGGCCGGGGCGTGCAGCAGATCGTTGGCGCCGCGTCCGAATGCCACCGTCCACACACCCGAGGGCGGCGTTACCGCGGCGTCGGCGCCATTCATCACGCGAACCTCCAGCGTGTCCGCGGCCGTCACCACACCATGGGCGATACATCGGGCGGGAAAGCTCGCAGGCGGTGCTACGGCAACAAGGTCGCCCACGCGCGCACCGTCGAACGGGAGGCCCGCGAAGCCGAACGGGTTGTGCGGCCGGACGCGGCCCACGGGGATGGACGGAAACGACAGACTCACCCGGACCACGCGCGGCTCGCGCTCCACCCGAGCGGCCACCTCATCTGCCTGCAGAAAGAGCGTGAATGGATCCGCCGATGTCGCCTCCAGGTGCGATTCCCCCACCATCCGGAACCGGGCTAGCGACCCTCCGCCGTCGTTCGTGTGGAGGAAATAGCATGGGCCTTTCACGAAGTGAAAGCCATCCACCACGTCGAGGTCGCCCGTAGGATTCGAAAGGGGTCGGGCGCGGGCGCCGCTGACGACCACGCTCGCCCCGCGGCCAAGGTCGGTGGCGTAGATCAACTGCGAGAACGTGGGATTGTCGTTGGCGTCGCGGGCGTTCAGCGTGCCGTCTACGTGAAGGCCCTCGATCGTGTATTCCCCACCCCAGAGCGAGAGCACACTTGCATAGGGCGCGTAGTTGTCCTCCATCGCGGCGCCATTCCTGAGTTGGCCACCTAACCGGAGATGCTCGAGGTATAGATCCCGCATGGAGACCTGGGAGTCTCCCGCATAGAGCACCGTCGTCTTGCTGCCTTCTGCGTCGAGGCCGTCGATACGCATCCCGGTCTGCGCCACGACGCGCACCTGCTGCTCTACGTTGCGCCGCGCGTATTCCTCGACGTAGGAGTTCCCCAGTGGCGTCCAGATATGGGAGTAGTTCTCGACGAAGCAGTCGGTGATCGCGTTCGAGGGCATCCCGATGTAGTGGTCCGGGTGGTTGACGAGGGAAACGGCGGCTCCCCGCATCGCGTGAAAGCCGCAGCCTTCGATGCGCGTGTTCCACACTGCGATGTTGCCGCCGTCGTACGTCTCGTCAATTCCGACGCCTCGCCATCCGCGTTCGAACTGGCAATCGCGGATCGTAATGTGATAGTAATGGTCGTCCACGGTTGCGGGCGCACGGCCGCCCGCGGAGAACAGTACAGCTACTGCGCCGGGGGCGGTATAGCCGGACGGCAGTGGATCCGTGTGGCGTTGGCGCGGGGCCCAGCCCGCCGGGGGCTCCTGTCGGTTGAGCCACCGGAAGCCGAGGCCCTCAATCGTCACGTCGTGGCAGTCGCCGTGGTCGAATCGGAAGATCGGCGCGTCGTTCTCGTGCTGAACGATCACCGAGCCCAGAGGGCCGACGACCAGGTTCGGATACGTGCCGTCGACGGCTCCGTAGATTCCGCCTCGGGCGCCGGCGCCGAGGATGTGGACGTGCCGCAGGAACGGCATCTCGAGCGCACCGCAGATGCGGTATGCGCCGGGCGGGAAGTAGAGTCCGGCCGGGAACGCCGCCCACGATGGGTAGTCCGTTTCTGCCCCTCCCCCGCAGGGCTCATCCGAAAAGACGCCGGGAACGACGCCCCAGCGGACGAGCGCGTTCAGGGCAGACTGGATCGCCGCCCTGTCGTTATGGGCGCCGACAGCGGCCGGGATGCCGCTTCCCGTCGGTGGCGCCTTGACGTTGATGTAGCCGTCCATGGCCATCCGCTTGGTGCGAACCCACGGTAGATGAACCGCTGTCGCGCCGCAAGGCATAACGCTGTGCTACCGCGGCGGGTCCCGTTTCGCTCCCCGGACACACCATTGCGAGCGCGAAACCGTCGGCGCCCACCCGAGAAACAGCGTGCTAGCAACCACGAGTGATGCACCAAGTAGCCCCAGTATCGTCGGCTCCGCGCCGAAGACCGCCCAGCCCCAGAGAAACGCGAACATTACCTGGAGATAGCCCACGGCCACCGCGCGGCCGGCGGTCTCGAGGTGCAGGCCGCGCGTCATGAAGACCTGGGCCACGTGGGTCGTCAGTCCGACGGCGATCAGCAGGAGCCAGTCCAGCGGCGACGGCGTCACCCAGCCGGCGATCGCGAAGGGCAGGGCGATCAGAACGCCCACCCACGACAGCCAGAACACGACGGTTAGCGGGTGGTCTGTGGCGCGGAGCTTCCGCACCGACACGTAGGCGAGCCCCGACAGGATGGCGCCGGCGAGCGCGGCCGCGACGCCGACGGTGTCCAGCGGCGCGCCCCCGAAAAGGAGCGCCGGCCGCGTGACGAGCACCACGCCGGCGCCGCTGAGCGCGAGCGCGGCCAGGAGCGCGCGACCGGGACGCTCGCCGAGCAGCGGAGCCGCCAGCGCTGCGGTCCACATCGGGGCGGTGTAGTGCAGCGCGGTGGCGTCGCCGAGGGGCAGCCGGCCGAGGGCCAGGTAGAACAGGCTGAGTGCAGCGGCGCCCACGAAGCCACGTCCGAACAGCGTGCGTTTGTCGTTCCCCGCGATGGACGCGCCGGCCGCGCGGGCGAGAAGCGCCGTGAGCACGGTCATCACCGCGCATCGCACGAGGACGATCTCCATCGCCGGAAGCCCGCGGTCGGACGCCACCTTCACCAGCATGCTCATCACGGAGAAGAACAGCGCGCTCCCTGCCATGTACCGCAGCCCGATCGGAAAGCGACCCGGCTCTGCCTCGAGCGCCTCGGCCGCCCCCGGCAGCGCCGGCGCGAGGCTGACGTCCGTCGGCACCGGGCCGGCGTCGCTCGTTATGGTTTGCGGGGGTAGGGCAGGCATCGCTCGACTGGGCCGAACCTAGCGGACGCGCGCCTGCCGAGCCGTTCGCCGGCCGCACTAGCTTGAGGTCCCCAGCCCGGAACTGATGTATCGCCTGCTCGCCCTCGCCATCGCGCTGTTCGTGCTCACGTCGGCTGCCTCGGCCCAGGCGCCCGAGCGTTACGCCGACGTGCGGCTGCACCTGGCCGATGCTCAGGACCTCCGAACCGCGTTTGCCCGCGCCGGCGTGGAGTTCGACCACGGTTCGTGGGAGGAGACGGAGAGCGGGCCGGCGCTGCTAACGACGCTGGCCGAGTCCGATGTCCGGGCGCTCCGAGCGGCCGGTGTGGAGGTGGACGTGCTGGTGCCGGATGTGACGGCCGCGGTCGCCGCGCGGGCGGCGCTGGGGGGATGCCCGACCACCCCGTATCCGGTCACGGGCACGATGGCCTGCTATCCCACCCACGACGAGGTGCTGGCGATATTCGACCAGATGCGGGCGCAGTATCCGGTCCTGATCTCGCAGCGTGTGTCTCTCGGGTCGAGTCATGAGGGCCGCGGCGTCTGGATGGTCGAGATCTCGGACAACCCCGGCGTGGACGAAGGGGAGCCGGAGGCACTCTTCACGGCCCTGCACCACGCCCGCGAGCCCCAGGGGATCGTGACCGTGCTCCACACGATGTGGGATCTGCTGTCGAAGTACGGGACTGACCCGGAGGCGACGTACCTGATCCAGAACCGGCGGATGTTCTTCGTGCCGATGCTCAATCCAGACGGCTACGTCTACAACGAGACCATCGCGCCGGCTGGCGGCGGCATGTGGCGCAAGAACCGGCGCGACAACGGGGGCGGCTCCTTCGGCGTCGACCCGAACCGCAACTACGCCCACCAATGGGGCCTGGACGACAGCGGGTCCAGTCCCAACCCGGACTCGGAGGTCTATCGGGGTCCGGCGCCCTTTTCGGAGCCCGAGAACCAGGCCATCCGTGATTTCCTCGCCGGCAGGGAGGTGCGCCTCGCGTTCAACTACCACTCGCACGGCGACCTGCTGCTGCACGCGTGGGGGTACACGCCGACGCCGCCGCCGGACATGGACACGTTCACGTACTACTCCCAGGCGATGACGGCGATCAACGGCTACGTCTACGGACCGGGCAACACGACGATCTACCCGACCAACGGCAGCTCCGACGACTGGATGTACGCCGACGTAGGCGACCGGCCGGCCATCTTCGCCTGGACCCCGGAGGTGGGCCACAGCTTCTGGCCTGATCCCAGTCAGATACTGCCGATCGCGGAGGAGAACCTGCGTGCGAACTACCTGATGGCCTGGTACGCCGGCGGATTCCCGGAAGTGTCCACGTCGGTCTATACCGAGCAGGAGCCGGCCGGCAACGGGCATGTCGACCCGGGCGAGCTCATGAGCATGAACGTCACGCTCGTGAACATGGGTCAGTCCGTGGCCGAGCACGTGCATGTGGACGTGCTGAGCACAAGTCCGCACCTGGAAATTCAGTGCTGTCCGGTGCCCTTCGTTCCATCGATCGCGCCGGGCGATAGCGCGCAGTTTGCTGGCTTCCTTGCGCGGGTCGACCCGGGGGCGCCGCTCGGCAATCTGGACGGGCTGACCGTCCAGATCCAGGTCAACGGCGACATCATTGGCACGTATCCGCTCCCGGCCGTGCGCATAGGGACCCCGCAGGTGGTGCTGGATGACCCGGCGAACACCGCTGCGGCCTGGACTCCGGCCGGCGGCTGGGGCTTGAGCACGACGGCGTGGTCGCCGCCGTCGTCGTTCGCGGACAGCCCGATCGGCAACTACCCGGCGAACGCAAACGCGACGTTGACACTGACGGCGCCAGTGAGCCTCGTCGACGCCGGCGCCGCAACGCTGCGCTTCCGGACCCGCTGGAACATCCAGGACAACTTCGACTTCGGCCAGGTACTCGCCTCGACGGATGGCAGTACCTGGACACCGCTAGCGGGGCGGCACACGGTACCGGGTTCGGGTAGCGGCGCGCAGCCCGCCGGCCAGCCGGGATTCGAGGGCATCAACCTCACGTGGCTCCTGGAGGAGATGGATATGTCGGCCTACGCCGGCGCGCCGGCGGTCTACCTGCAGTTCCGCCTGCGCTCCAACGGGAGCACCCAGCGTGACGGCTGGTGGGTGGACGACATAGTCGTCGAGAGGCTCATCGACGGCGGCACCACCGCCGCGGAACCGCCGGCGGCCGCGCCGGCGCCGGCGCTCGCGGTGGCGCCCAACCCGTCACGCGCCGGCGTGTCGGTTACGATCAGCCTCTCCGCTCCGGCCGATGCGCGCGTCGCGGTGTACGACGCCCTCGGCCGGCGCGTGGCCACGCTGCACGACGGCCCCGCGCCCGCCGGCGCGCACGCCCTGTGGTGGGACGGCCGCGCCGGCGCCGGCCGCGCGGCCCCCGGCGCCTACGTCGTGCGGCTGGAGGCCGCCGGCGCCTCCGCGACGCGCCGGCTCACGCTGCTGCGGTAGCGCGCCGGTGGGTGGGGCACCGCGTGTCGGGCGGGCCGGCGTGGCAGTGCGGTGCCCGATGCGGCACGCGTCATGATTCCTGGCCAGCCGGCTCCAGGTACGGGTTCTCGAGCGCGCACTGCACGCCGCGTGGGCCGTAGTACATCCGCCCAGAAACCCGGACCCCCGTTCCGTATCCGGCCTCCGTGCCGTCGGCCAGGTGCAACACGAGGTCATCGTCTGTGTACGTCGGTGGGATGGACGCCACATGGTGGGGCTCCGCGCCGAAAGGCACCAGGACTGCAATCGGCGTCCCGTCGAAGGCGGGGTCCCCGTAGAGGTTCAGGGTGACGCCGTAGTTGCCCTCATTCGAATCGGGAAGACGGAAATAGCCACGCACGGCGATACGAAGGCCCTCGTTAGCGGCGTCGCAAGCGGACGCGAACGGGCGATTCACTCCCCGAGTGGGCTCGCCCATACAGCCGGCGAGGCCGAGCGCGAGCACGAACGTGGCCAGGCGATTGATACCCATGATGACGTAAAAGCAGACCGGACGACCGGTTACAGGTTCTCGATCAGCGCGTCTCCGAACTCGCTGGTCTTCAGGAGCGTCGCACCGTCCATCAGGCGGTGGAAGTCGTAGGTCACTCGCTTCTGCCGGATGGTGGCCTCCATCGAGTGCACGATCAATTCCGCAGCGGCGTCCCAGCCCATGTAGCGGAGCATCATCTCGCCGGAGAGGATGAGGCTTGATGGGTTCACCTTGTCCTGGCCGGCGTACTTGGGCGCGGTGCCGTGCGTGGCCTCGAAGATGGCGTGGCCGCTGGTGTAGTTGATGTTCGCGCCCGGCGCGATGCCGATGCCGCCCACCTGCGCGGCCAGCGCGTCGGAGACGTAGTCGCCGTTGAGGTTCAGCGTGGCGATCACGCTGTACTCGGAGGGCCGCGTGAGGATCTGCTGGAGGAAGGCGTCGGCAATGACGTCCTTGACGATCAGCTCGAGGCCGTCGCGGCGCACCACCTGCCAGGGCCCCCCGTCGATCTCCGTGCCGCCGTATTCCTCGCGGACGGTCTCGTAGCCCCAGTCGCGGAATGCGCCCTCGGTGTACTTCATGATGTTGCCCTTGTGGACGAGCGTCACGGACGGCTTGCCGGCCGTCAGGGCGTGGTCCATCGCGGCGCGGACGAGGCGCGCCGTGCCCTCCTTCGATACGGGCTTCAGTCCGAAGCCGCTCGTCTCGGGGAAGCGCACCTTCGCGAAGCGGTCCGGAAAGTGCTCCGCCAGGAGCGCCCGCAGCGTCGCCGTCTCGTCGGTGCCGGCCTGGAACTCGATGCCAGCGTAGATGTCCTCGGTGTTCTCGCGGAAAATGATCATGTCGACAAGCTCCGGCTCGCGCACCGGCGAGGGAACGCCCTCGAAGTAGCGGATCGGCCTCACGCAGGCGTAGAGGTCCAGTTGCTGCCGGAGGGCCACGTTCAGGCTCCGGATGCCGCCGCCAACCGGCGTTGTCAGCGGACCCTTGATCGCTAGGAGGTGATGCCGGACGGCATCGAGCGTCTCGTCGGGCAGCCACGACCCCGTGCGGTCGAATGCCTTCTGGCCTGCGAGCACCTCCAACCACTCGATCCGGCGCGAACCGCCGAACGCGCGCTCCACCGCCGCGTCCAGAACGCGCACCGACGCCGCCCAGATGTCCGGCCCCGTGCCATCGCCCTCGATGAACGGGATGACGGGGTTGTCGGGGACGTCGACGCCAGACGGGGACTTCGTGATGGAGGTGGGGCTCATTGGGTCTGTGTGTTGTGTTGGGTGTCGGGTATTGGGTGTTGCGTGTTGCGGGTCTTGTGTCGCGTGCTGTGTGTTGCTCGCTGCGTATCGATATAGTTCTGCGAGCGGATGCATTCAACGCGCAACACGCAATACGCAAGACTAACAGACTTCAAAGCCTCCCCGCTACGTCTCTAAACCTCAACTCCCACACCTTCCTCGCCGCTTCGCGGACGATGGCCTTGCTCATCTTGCTCTGGCCCTCGGTGCGCTCGGTGAACACTATCGGGACCTCGACGACCTCAAACCCCTTCTTCCAGGCGCGGTAGGTCATCTCGATCTGGAACGAGTAGCCGTTCGAGCGCACGCGGTCGAGTTCGATGGCCTCCAGCACGCGCCGGCGGAAGCATTTGAACCCGGCCGTGACATCCTGCACCGGCAGCCGCGTGATGGCGCGGGTGTACATGCCGGCGCCGTAGGACAGGATGAGCCGCGAGAGCGGCCAGTTCATCACGCGAACGCCGCCGACGTAGCGACTGCCGACGGCGAGGTCCGCGCCGGCGCCGCCCTCCTCCGGCGGACGGCAGGCGTCCAGTAGCCGCGGCAGGTCGTCCGGGGCGTGCGAGAAGTCGGCGTCCATCTCGCAGATGTAGTCGTAGCCGGCATCGAGCGCCAGGCGGAAGCCGGCGATGTAGGCTGTGCCCAGCCCCTGCTTGCCGTCGCGCTCGACGAGCCCTATGCGATCCGGGTGGGCGTCGCGCACGCGGCGGACGATGCCGCCGGTACCGTCCGGCGAGGCGTCGTCGACCACTAGCGCGGCGAAGCCGTCCGGGAGGGCCAGCACGCGCTCCAGCACGGCCTCCACATTCGCGGCCTCGTTGAATGTAGGCACGACGACCACGGCGCAGCCGGCGCCGGCCGCGGGGGGCATGGCGCTCTCAGTGGCCGCGGGCGTGGCGGTCGCGAGGGGCACGGCGATGGGGAAGGGCCAGCAGATTACGGCCCCGCCGGCGCGCCGGCTAGCCTCGGACGCGCTCGATGAGGACCATCATCAACGCCGCCAGCACCGCGCGCACCTCGTGTTCCGGCGGCAGGTCGACGAGCTCTTCGAGCCGAAAAACCCCCTCCCAGAACGCTGGCTGCTTCGCGAGCCGGAGCGCCGGCGAGCCGTCCGCGTGGGCGATGGTGTAGGTGGGGTGCAGGAAGTACCCCGACAGCGCGCCGACGAAGGGCAGCTGCCCGAGGAACGCGTCGGCGACCTTTACCCAGGGGTTGTCCTCGCTGATGCGGAAGACAATCGCTCCGGACGCGTCCGCCACTTCGTAGCGCGAGCGCCAGATGGAGGCCATGCCCTCGCGTCGGACCGAGCCGAACGGGCTGCCGGCGCCGTCCTCTATGTGGTACGTCGCGCGGAAGTCGATCACGCGATCGGCCCGGAACGAGTACAACGGCCGCGTCATCTCCCGGTCGCCGTAGACGGTCACCGCTTCGCGGAGCCTGAACGCCTTCTGCTTCACGTAAAGCACGAGGGCGCCGGAGGAGTCCGTGACGGCCACCTGTGGGTTGATGGCGACGATCTTGAACCGTAGTTCGAGGGGGTACTGCATGGGGCTGCCGGTCGGGGCGCTGTGGGGGCGGGACGTATATTGGCCGCGCCCCAAGAGGGGCCCATTCCGAGCCCCCAGAGCGCATGCCCGGCCGCCGTAAGACCGCCTCCTCCGAGTCAGCCACGGCCGCGCCGGCGCGCAACGGTACGCCCGACGCGCCGCCCGACGGCGCACGCTTTCGTCGCTACGAGGGCGGCGAGCATACGCACGAGAGCCTGGGCCTCTCCGCGGAGACGGTCCTCGACATGTACCGCAATATGCTCCTGCAGCGGCGCTTCGAGGAGCGCGCCGCGCAGGCGTACGGGCGTCAGAAGATCGCGGGCTTCCTGCACCTCTACATCGGCCAGGAGGCGGTGTCGACGGGAACGGTATGGGCGACGCGGCCCGACGACCCGATCATCACGGCCTACAGGGACCACGGCCTCGCCCTCGCCCGCGGTATGAGCCCCGACGCGGGCATGGCCGAGCTGTACGGGCGGATCGACGGGTGCAGCCGCGGCAAGGGGGGCAGCATGCACTTTTTCGACGTCGCGCGGAGCTTCTACGGGGGCCACGGAATCGTCGGCGGCCAGATCCCCGTCGGCGTCGGAATGGGCTTCGCGTGCAAGTACCTCGAGAACGACGGCTGCGCGCTGACCTTCTTCGGCGACGGCGCCATCAACCAGGGCGGGTTCCACGAGGCGTCGAACCTGGCCGCGCTCTACAAACTGCCGGTCCTGCTTATCTGCGAGAACAACGAGTACGCGATGGGAACGAGCGTCCGCCGCTCCACCGCCGAGACGGACCTCTACAAGCAGGCCTACGCGTACGGGATGACCGGCGCGCTCGTCGACGGGATGGACCTATTCACGGTCTACCACGCGATGAAGGAGCTCGCCGACGAGGCTCGCGCCGGCCAGCCGGCGCTGGTGGAGGTGCGGAC
>Ga0307505_10001215_pt1 | contig 22082 bp, 18 predicted proteins | sample 23_S_MG_FD_202183 | JGI IMG/M metagenome (GOLD analysis project Ga0307505, IMG submission 202183) | Soil microbial communities from Populus trichocarpa stands in riparian zone in the Pacific Northwest, United States - 23_S | ecosystem: Environmental > Terrestrial > Soil > Riparian zone > Trees...
CGCGTCGTTCGCACGCCGGCGCCGCAGGGCGCGTCCGCGGCGCCGACCGGCTGGGCCGCCGGCTCACCGTCCGCCCTCGCGACGGAGCGCGACGCACTGGCCGCGGAGCTTGCCCGCGTGCGGGCCGAGCGCGAAGCATTGCGCGCTGGCGCCGCGGCGCAACCACGAATCTCTTCAGCCCCCGCGACGGCCGACGAACTCCTGCGCCTCCGTGCAGAGGTGGCCCGCGCGGAAGCCGCGCGCGCTGCCGCCGTGCACTCCCGCGATAGCCTGCTCGCGGCACGCGCGGCACCGCCCGGCCCGCAGACGCACGCCACGGACGCCGAGGCCGCCCGCGCGGCCGACCGCGCCGCGGCCGACGTCGTAGCGCTCCGCACGGAGCTCGACCTCATGGCCGCCGAGCTCGTCCGCGTCCGTGCCGAGCGCGACGCCCTGCGCGGCGGCCCGCCACCCGACGCCGGCCGGCGCACCGGCTTCGACGAGCCAGGCGGGCGCCTCGCCGTCTCTCTGCCCGACTTCGACCACTCCCGCCTGCAGAACGTCGAGGACGTGCGCGCCGCGATGGCCGAGACCCTGCTCACGCCCGACGCCCTGCTCGGCCGCACCTCCGGCGACGTACTCGTGATGGTGGTCACCGACACCGACGGCCGCGTCGTGCAGACGGCGCTCGCCGCCTCGGTAGCGCCGGAGGTCGACGTGGCCGCCGAGCGTATCGTGAACACGATGCACATGGCGCGCCGGTACGTGGACGGCCGGCCGGCGGTGCTTCGGACGCAGGTGCGCGTGCGATTCAGCCGCTGATCCCTATCGCGCACCGTCTACTCATTCGCTCTCGCCTCCCTGCACTCCCTCATCTCGCCAGGCACGTACGTACCTCCCGGAAGCCACGCGTGTCCCGACGATGCCGTGACTGAAACAGTCCCTCCGCACCTGACCGGCTAGACCGGCGGATGGAGCATGACTGGAGAGGCCCTGCTGGTTTTCGCGATCCTTGCCGCCACGATCGCGCTATTCGTGAGCGACCGGCTGCGGCTGGACTTGGTTGCGCTGCTGTCGCTGCTCGCGCTCGCGCTGACGGGGATCCTCACGCCGGCCAAGGCGCTGGCCGGCTTCGCCGACCCGGTCGTGGTGATGATCGCCGCGCTGTTCGTCGTTGGCGGCGGCCAGTTCCGGACCGGCGTAGCGGAGCGCATCGGGAGGGCGATGGGCGCGGCGGCCGGCTCCAGCCGCGCGGGCCTCACGGCGACGCTCATGCTGGGGGCCGGCGGGCTCTCGGCGTTCACGAGCTCCACGGGCACGGTGGCCGTGATGCTGCCGGTGGCGGTGGCGCTAGGATGGAACGCGCGCGTCAGCCCGTCGCTCCTCCTGATCCTCCTCTCCGTCGGCGCGTCGCTCGGTGGGCTCCTCACGCTCATCGGCACGCCGCCGAACCTCGTGGTCTCGAACGAGCTCGTGGCGGCCGGCTACGCGCCGTTCGGGTTCTTCGCCTTCACGCCGGTGGGGCTGGCTGCGCTGGCCGTCGGGACGGGAGTGCTGGTGGCGTTCGGCGGGCGCCTGCTGCCGCGGCGCGCCTCGGCGGAGGGTCCCCCCGCGACCGGCGTGCCCGTGCTCGCCGGCGCGGAGATGGTCCGGGGGTTCGGCGTGGGCGAAATCGCCCGGCTGCGCGTGCGCGAGGGCTCGCCGCTGGTGGGCGTCTCGCCGGCCGGAGGGTCGCTGCGCCAGCGCTACGGCGTCAACGTGGTCGGCATTCACCGCCGCGGCCCGACGGGCCACTGGAGCCGCCTCCCCGGCACCGGCAACCAGCCCCTGCAGGTGGGCGACGAGGTCGACGTGCAGGGCCTTCCGGAGGCCGTCGCGCGCGTCTCCGCCGAGCAGGCGCTCCAGCCGATGGCGCCGAGGGCCGAGACCGCCGCGATGCTCGCCGAGGTGCTGCTGCCGCCCCGCTCCCGCCTCATCGGGACAGACCCTTTCGGAGATCCGCTTCCGCGAGCGGTACGGGGTCAACGTGCTGTCGGTCCGGCGGCGGGACGCGCCCGTCGAGGGGCCACTGCCGAGCGTGCCCCTCCGCTTCGCGGACACGCTGCTCGTGGCCGGCGCCCCGGAGCGGGTCGAGATGCTCCGTACCGAACCGGGCGACTTCGTGGTGGTGGCGCAGGCCCGGGACACACCGGCGCGGGGCCCGCTCACCCCGCGCCAGATGGCCGCCGTCGGGGTCGTCGTCGGAATGATGGCGCTGCTCACGCTGGAGGTCGTGCCGCCCGTGATCGCCGTGCTCCTGGCGGCCGTGGCGATGGTGCTCACGCGGGCGCTCGACGTGGAGGCGGCCTACCGCTCGATCAACTGGGAGAGCGTCGTGCTCATCGCCGCCATCCTGCCGACGGCGACGGCCCTCCAGAAGACCGGCGGGATGGACCTCCTCGTGGCGCAACTCGCCCCGATCGGGGCGGCCGGGCCGCTCGCGCTGCTCGCGGCGCTCTTCGTGGTTACGGGCCTCCTGAGCCAGGTGATCTCGAACACCGCCACCGCCGTGCTCGTCGCGCCGGTGGCGCTCGGGACCGCCGTCGAGATCGGCGCCTCGCCGTACCCGTTCCTGATGGCCGTGGCCGTGGCCGCGTCGGCCGCCCTCGCGACGCCGATGGCGTCCCCGATCAACATGCTCGTGCTGGGCCCGGGCGCCTACCGCTTCGGCGACTTCTTCCGGGTGGGGCTGGTGCAGGGGCTCCTGCTGCTCCTGACGCTCGTGCTCGTGCCCCTGCTGTTCCCGTTCTGACGGCGGGCCCGTCGCCTGGCGGCGGAAGCCCGGCATGACGTCCCGCCCCGTTCCACCAGGAAGCTGTCATGGAGGCGCGGGCTCTTCCACGTCCAACACCGCCGACAAGCGCGCCGCCCTCGGCCGGCCGGCCGTACTGCGCTCGCAGGTGCGGGTGCGCTTCAGCCGCTGAGCCCTACCGCGGGCCGGCAACTACAAAGCGCGCCGCCACCGCCCGGCCGGCCGCCTCGGCGCGCACGACGTAGACGCCCACCGGCAGCTCCGCCAACGCGAGCCGCGTGGCGCCAGCTGGGAGCGGTCCGTCGTGACGAACTCCAACCTCCCGGCCGAGCACATCGAACACCACAACGCGCACGGCGGGCACGGCGGCCGGCAGATTCACCGTCACCGCGCCCGCGCCGGCCACCGGGTTGGGCGACACGACGAGCGCCATGCCGGCGTCGGCCGGCGGCGGCTCCACCGGCGTGCCGGCCTCCACCACCAGCGTGAGCGGCACGGACGCCAGGACCACGCCGGCCGTGTCCTCCACTACAAGCGTGCTTCGGTACTCGCGGGGTTCTCGGTTGCCGGCGCGAAAGGTGAGATCGAATTGCGCGTTGCCGCCGACTGCGATGGTACCGCTCCAGGCAGGTAGCGTGAGCCATGTGGGCGGCAGCGGCGCCGGACGCATGGCTGCAACCCCTCCGTTCTGTGAGATCGAGAATGGCACGTACATGACGGAGTTAGGATCCAGCAGGCTGCGCACGCTCGCGCCTTTCGGGCCACCACTCCCGCCGGTGAGCGTGGTAAGAGGCGTCTCGACGCCGAGGTCGCTCCCTGAGGGATCCGTCACAACGATCCGATCGTACTGGAGATCGAAAAGCAGGCCCACAGCCACCTCGATCCGCACTCCCTCGGGCCCTCCCTCGGAGCCACCGTGGACGTCGACATCGTTGCCGAGACGGCCGGCGGGGTAAGCCGCCAGCGTGACCGGATAGCCCGCCACCACGACGCCAAGGGTGTCCACCGCCCACAACTCATCGCGCAATGCGTCGGCGTAGTAGAAGCGTTTCGTGGCCGCGTCGTAGGCCGCGCCGACGGGATAGCCCGTGTTGGTGGGCGGGGGTCCCACGGGTGGAATCGGGAGCTCGATCCTCCGGCCGGTGGCCACTCCGTCAAACGTTCCTTCTAGGAGTAACACACGGTGGAGGCCGGACCCCGATTCCTCCGCATTCGTCCACCAGAGCGTGTTGGTGTCTTCATTGTGTGTCACGCCCACGGTGACTGGAAATGGCGCTAGCTCGGCTACTCGCGGATGCTGGAACTCCCGGACGTAAGTCAGGGCCGCGGTGAACTCATAGGTGCTGCCCCGGCCGTACTCGGCGACGAAAATGCGGCCGTCTGGAGTCATTGTGATGCCGTACGGGTCCCAGTTGTCACCCAGATCCCCCTCGTCGAAGACGTCGAGCAATTCGCCGGGCACACCACATCCCAAGCCAAGCGAACTCCAGTTCTCCCGCTGGAGGGGGCGATCGAAGTCCAGGCAGAACAAGATGGCCGCGGCACCGGCGTTGGAGAGCGTGACCGCCAGCGTCGCCTCCTGCCCCTGCGGTAGCGTCACACGCAGGCTGTCCGGAGCCGTCGTTACCTGGCTCCACGCGGGGGCGCTGCCAGAGACGCACAGCGCCCCGAACAAGACACAACGTGATGCGCCCGAACTCATCTCCTCTCTATGAGGACCAGCCGCTGCGTTAGCGTCTGCGGTACACCTTCGTCCGGCGCCAACACGGCACGCACGAGGTATGTCCCGGCCGGCAGCCGCGCGCCATTCAGGTCGAACGAATGGGTGCCAGCCGGCAGCGCGCCCACCCCAAGCACAGCGACTTCGCGCCCCAGGAGATCGAACACGGCCAGCCTCGCGTTCGCATGCGCCGATAGAGCGAGCGTAACCACCATGGGACCGGCGCTTGGATTGGGCGCCATAATCAATCTTCCAGATTCCGTACCGGTCTCGCTGGCAACATTGGCGAGCACAGCCACTGGTCCACCCGAGGTGAGTGATCCACCCGCGGTCGCGCCGCCAAGCATCGCCGCCAGCGTACTCAGTTCCCGGACCTCGCCCGGTTCCTGTGCCGAGGATGCTACCCCCTCCACGAGAGCCCGCGCCTCCGGTCGCCGGTTTTCGCGCGCGAGGAGAAAAGCCCGCACGAGCGCGAGTTGCTGCCGAACCCGCTCGCCCTCGACCAGCGATGCGTACCCGTCGATCAGCGAAGTGGCTTCCCCGTACCCCTCTCCTTTGAGCGCGGCGAGGGACTCTACTTCGAGGGCCGCCTCCGCTACCGCACGCGCGCCGGTGGCAATGGTGGGATCGGTCAGTCGCTGGCGGAGAGACGACAGGAGTGAGGCCGTCGCCGCTCCCTCCCCCGTCGAATCTTCCGGGTCGAGCCGGTGGAGCGATCCAAGTTCGCGAACCAGCGCCACGGACCCCGGTGCAGAGGGATCGTCCGCGAGCGCAGTCCGGACGCGCTGCATTCTGGCCCGAAGACGTTCGACGAAGCTGTTCCCCAAGATGCCGTACTCCACGCCACCTGAGACAGGTACCATTGACGAGCGGGTTGCCCCCCCCGGCTCCGGCTGAAGCGACGAGCTACAGCCCGGCGTGCAGTTCGGGTTGACATCCGGATCGCACGTGAGGTAGGGGCAGTATTCCACCGGGCCCGAGAACGCGGTCGATGGGTTCGGACCGCCGGATGCGCCCAACCACTGGTACGCCGCGTCGAGGGCCTTTCCGCCGGAGGGGTATCGAACCAGTAGGCCGCCGCCGGTATCGTAGACCTCATTGAAGCCGTTAGTGGCCGCGTCGCCGAAGAACGCCTCGCCGCCGTTGAATACCCAAACCTCCGTCGTGGCATTGTTTAACACGTCGTTTTCACCCAGCTCGGTCGCCGGGCTCAGCCGGAAATCGCCTGCGGACAGCACGCTCACACCGTAACCATCAGATGACGCCCCGTTCTCTGTAACCGTGTTGCGCTGGAAGGGGAGTATCGTTGCATTCGCGACCGCGATCCCGCCCTGTCCGTTCAGACTGATCTCGGTATCAAGAACTGCCACGTCGCTGTTAAGGGCATAGATACCAAAGCCGGTGTTGTCGTGTACCGCCGCATCGATGACACGTAACAGGCTGGGTGTAGAGACGAACTGACTGCACGTGGGCCCCGGCCCGGAGTCCCACGTGCAGGTGTAGTCCGTGGATATGCCGACCCAGTTATCGCTGATCTCGGTGTCCTCCACGAGCGCGCCGGGCTGTCCGCCGCTACCGTCGGCGTACACCGCGAGACCCACCGTGTTGTCGCGCAGCGTGGCGCCATCGAACTCGACACGCGCCGGGGCATAGACGACCACGCCGGCGGCGGCGTGCTCGACCACGCTTCCCCCGCCCAATTCAACCAGTCCGTCTCCGGCAGCAACGACGATACCGCCCCATTGTTCGCCCGGATCCACCGCGGTGAGGGTGGTCCCGACTACATCTAGGCCGTTCCGAACGAACATCCGAACGTCCTCTGGGAAGAGAACATCCAAACCACTCACTCCCATGTTGTCGGGATCCCAGTTGACATCGCCATCGATAGGCACCACGGTGTCGATCTCAGCGGCCATGCCGTATGCGGAGCCTTGAGCCCAGTCGCTTACGTCATCGGACTCAAGCAAACGAGCCAGAAAGAAGTTAGGCGGATTGGCAAACGAGCTGGCGTTAGAGTCGGTACCTATCCAGTGATTCCACACGTAGGGAGAAGCGAATGGCCCCCCGGCATAAACGTGCTCGAATGAGTGGGTGGGGTTTCCATCCGTGCCGTAGGGATAGGTCCGAACCACATCCACGACGGGGTCGTCGTCCACCCGGATTACACTGACTCCCAAGTCAACTCCGCCAACCAGTGTCGGCGTTGGATGGTAGAAGCCCGATGCATACTGCGCCGTGCCCGCGCCGTAGATCGGGAAGTAGGCGTACCGTACGACGGACTCGTCGCTCAGCAGTGTCAGCTCGAATATTATGAGAGCGGGGCTACCAAGCTTGTCGTGGTCGTACCAAAACGGTGATCCCGAATTGTTGTAATCATCGAAGTCACCCCGCCGATCGCAACTGTTGTCTATCACATGAAGAATATGGTAATCCACTCCGGGAAACGCGTCCTGCTCCGGCCATATTATCGTTCCGAATCGGTCGTAAATGAGTAGTTGCGCGTAGGCCTCGTCCTCCGGGATATCGTAGGCGTTAATCAATAACTCTGCTGCAGCTGGTCCGCAATGTTCGGGCGGCTGAGCACTAGTATTCCCGACCGACATGCGAAGTACAAATATCATCAACGCCCACAGGGCAAGCTGAGAGAGAGGGTGAGAGAGAGGGAGAGAGAGAGAGAGAGAGAGAGAAATGCCATGGTTGGGCGGGATGGCTCGTCGAATGGTACGGCGACGTCCCGCGGTTCGGCCGCTCACGTGGACCAGCGATTCGCAATCAGGACATTCCCGAGACGTCAGGCCCGTGGTCGTTACGGGGACCCCTTGGCCCGCCGGCGCGTAGATTGACGGCGGAAGCCAGGGGTGTCCCGACGTCGTCGGGACTGAGACAGTCCCTAGGCACCTGATCCGGTTCGCACCGGCGTAGGGAGTGCTTCCGCCGGCCCGCGCCTATTCGCCGGCCCATAGGCCCGCGACCGTAATCTGCCGACTCGCCGTCGTACCGTCCGATTCGACTCGGAGGATGTAGATGCCTGGAGGTAGAGCGCGCGTGTCCCATTGCGCACGAAGCTCATGGCTCGCTACGTACCCGTCGTGCAGGACGGCGACCTCGCGCCCGAGCGCATCGGAGATGGTGACTCGGGCGGAGGCGTCGGCCGCACCGGCGAGCGTCACGTGCATCACTCCCGCTGACGGATTCGGCCGGATGTCGAGCTGCATCCCCGAGGTCGCCGGCGCGGGCTCATTCGCGACGACAGGCGCCGTCGTCCGCCACACCCCGCGATCCGCTGCCAGGTAGAGTCGGCCGTCTCGTCCGAATGCAAAGGCGCGCACGGCCCAGCCGCCGTAGCCGTCTGCCGCCGATTCCCACGTCTGCCCTCCGTCAAGTGAGCGGACGACCGTTCCCGGGTTCGGGGCCGTACCTCCGACCGCGTCCCACAGGCCAGCCCACACCGCGCCATCCGGACCTACGGCCACCGTGACCCAGTTGGGATCGGCCAGGCCGAACTCCCCGTCCTCGAACACGCGTGCCAGCATCCATGTCGCGCCGGCGTCTTCGCTGCGGTAGACGAAGGGCTGGCCTTTCGAACGCACGCCGGCGTAGGCGACGCCGCCGGCCGGGTGCCCAGTCTCCGGATGGAAGGCGAGACCGTACAATCATCCCGCCCGGCAGCCAGAGGTTGGAGCGCTGCCACGTCGCGCCGCCGTCGTCCGAGTAGGCGGCGCCATTCCACAGGCCGGCGAGCAACCGGCCGGCGTGCGGGCCGGCCGTGACGTCCTGCAAGGACGCCACCTCCCCCTCCGTCGCGCCACGCTGCTCCCAGCTTCCAGCCGCGCCATCCTCCGCGGAAACCCATACACCGGGCGTCATCCCCGCCATTACCACGCCCCCCAGGGCGGGGGCCGTTGTCTGCCATAGGGCGAGACTGCCGAATGAATGCACCTCGGTCCACGTGCGGGCGCCGTCAGTGGAGCGGTCGACCTGACCCGGGGAGTCTCCCGCGATCAGCGCGCCACTCGTCGTAGCCATTACGGCCTCATTCCCACCTCCTCCCTGGTGCAATGGCCCCGACAAGGGCCCACCCGGCGGATAGCGATACAGGTAGAAAGTAGACCCGATGTACAGCGTATCGAGCGTGTCATCCGACGACGAGCCGTGACGGAATACGAGCGCCGTGAAGCGGTTGGTGTTGGTAAGCTGCCCCAGCAATTCCCAGGTCACTGGCGCGGACTGCGCGCTTGTGGATTGTCCCGTCACCGCCGCAAAAGCGACGGCAACAACGAGGCTGGACGGAGACAAGCGGGCGGTCATCATTCAGATACTCCGAACGGGCCAGGGCTCGTACGCCGTGCAGCCACTACCGACTCCACCGCGGCACGTGCAACATAGGGGTGGAGCCGAGGGAGGTCGGCGAAGCGGGCACGCTCGTCTCCTTCGAGTCTCTCGATTCCCTCGACTCCCTCCCCCTCCCGGCCCGTACCTTGCACGCCGGAAGCCAGGGGTGTCCCGACGACGTCGGGACTGAGACAGTCCCTCCGCACCTGATCCGGTTCGCACCGGCGTAGGGAGTGCTTCCGCGGCTCGCGCGCCCGCGGCTTCCGCCCGTTCCACCAGGAAGCCGCCATGGAAGCCCCCGCCGCTCTACCCACGTTGCCCGCCGAAGGTCCCCCTCTCCGTGAGGGGGACAGCCCTCGCCCAGCGAGGGCAGGGGGTTTGGCCGACACTCGGACCCACGACCGGTTGACCGAGCTCTCCGACGAGCTACGCCGGCCGTTCCCGGGCTCGCGCAAGATCCACGTCGAGGGCTCGCGCCCGGACGTGCGGGTGCCGATGCGGGAGGTCGCGCAGTCGGACGGCAACCCGCCGATTCCCCTCTACGACACGTCAGGTCCATACACCGACCCGGACGCCGCGATCGACCTCCTACGCGGTCTGCCGAGCGTACGGGGCGCGTGGATCGCCGAGCGCGGCGACGTCGAGGAACTGCCGGCGCGGTCGTCCGACTTCGGCCGGGAGCGGGCGGAGGACCCGGCCACGGGCCACCTTCGCTTCGCCCACCAGACCAGGCCGCTGCGGGCGGCCGCGGGCCGGCGCGTGACGCAGTTGCACTACGCGCGACGCGGAGAGGTCACGCCCGAGATGGAGTTCGTGGCCATCCGCGAGAACCAGCGGCTGGACGCGCTCCGCGACGTCGCGCCGGAGCTCCTCCGCCAGCACCCCGGCAACCCGATGGGGGCCGCAATCCCGGCCGTCATCACCCCCGAGTTTGTGCGCGACGAGATCGCGCGCGGCCGCGCCATCCTGCCGGCGAACATCAACCACCCGGAGCTCGAGCCGATGGCCATCGGCCGCAACTTCCTCGTCAAGATCAACGCGAACCTCGGCAACAGCGCGGTCACCTCCAGCATCGCGGAGGAGGTCGAGAAGCTGGTGTGGGCCATCCGCTGGGGGGCGGACACCGTGATGGACCTCTCCACCGGCCGGCACATCCACGAGACGCGCGAGTGGATCCTGCGCAACTCGCCGGTCCCGATTGGGACCGTTCCGATCTACCAGGCGCTCGAGAAGGTCGGCGGCGCGCCCGAGGACCTCACCTGGCCGCTCTTCCGCGACACGCTCGTCGAGCAGGCCGAGCAGGGGGTGGACTACTTCACGATCCACGCCGGCGTGCTCCTGCGCTTCGTGCCGCTCACGGCGCGCCGGCGCACCGGCATCGTCTCTCGCGGCGGGTCGATCATGGCCAAGTGGTGCCTCGCGCACCACCAGGAGAGCTTCCTCTATACGCGCTGGGACGAGATCTGCGAGCTGATGGCCGCGTACGACGTGTCGTTCTCGATCGGCGACGGCCTGCGCCCGGGGAGCATCGAGGACGCGAACGACGACGCCCAGTTCGCCGAGCTGTACGTCCAGGGCGAGCTCACGAAGCGCGCCTGGACGTTCGACGTGCAGGTGATGAACGAGGGCCCCGGCCATGTGCCGATGCATCTCATCCACGAGAACATGGCGAAGCAGCTCGACTGGTGCGGCGAGGCGCCGTTCTACACCCTCGGCCCGCTCACCACCGACATCGCGCCGGGGTACGACCACATCACGTCTGCCATCGGCGCGGCCATGATCGGCTGGTACGGCTGCGCGATGCTCTGCTACGTCACCCCGAAAGAGCACCTCGGGCTACCCGACCGCGACGACGTGCGCGAGGGGGTAGTCACGTACAAGATCGCGGCCCATGCGGCGGACCTCGCGAAGGGGCATCCCGGCGCACAGGCGCGAGACAATGCCCTTTCGAAGGCCCGCTTCGAGTTCCGCTGGGAGGACCAGTTCAACCTGGCCCTCGATCCCGAAAAGGCCCGCTCCTTCCACGACGAGACCCTCCCCAAGGAGAGCGCCAAGGTGGCCCACTTCTGCTCGATGTGCGGGCCGAAATTCTGCTCGATGAAGATCACCCAGGACGTCCGCGACTACGCCGCAGAACACGGCATCGACGTCGAGGCCGCCATCCCGGAGGGCATGCGGGAGAAGTCTGCCGAGTTTGCGGCGGGCGGTGGACACATCTACGGCTAGCCGAGGGTCGCACGTTCGTATGTTCGATCCGCCGACCGTTCAACGACTGGTGCATCGATGTCGTCAGTGAAGGTCTCACCCAAGTTCCAGATCGTGATCCCGCGCGACGTGCGGGAGCCACTCGGACTCTACCCCGGCCAGGAGGTAGAGGTGGTCCTTCACGACGGCCGCATCACCCTCATCCCGGTACGCCCCATTCGGGAGTTGCGCGGCTTTCTCCGCGGCATGGACACGGATATCGAGCGCGACGCGGACCGCGAGTTCTGAGCCGTGGTAGTCGTCGACACGTCGGCATGGCTCGCCTACTTCACGGACGAGCCCAATGCGGCGGCCTTCGCCGATGCGATCGAGAGGGCCGAAGAGCTGGTGGTCCCCACCGTCACGCTCTACGAGGCGTATCGCCACGTCCTCCCCCGACGCGGTGAGCGCGCTGCATTGGAGGTCGTGGCCGTGATGCGGCGAGGCACCGTCGCGGAGCTGGACGCCGGCCTCGCCCTCGAGGGCGCTCGACTGGGGCTGGCCCATAGCCTCTCATTCGCCGACAGTGTCATCCTGGCCACCGCCCGCCGGCACGGCGCTAAGCTCTGGACCCAGGATGCCGACTTCGCCGCCCTCGACGGCGTGCGATACGTTCCGAAGTCGTAGCCAACAACGCCGGGTCAGGCCGCCCGCACCGCTCTCATGCCGCACGGTGCCAGGGTGGAGTGCCTCGGCTGCCAGAACGCGGCGGACATGATCGCCGGCGGCGTCGGCCACTGGTGCCGCGTTCGCTTCAGCGGAAGGGACGGATGGGCTTCGATGTCCACCTGGCTCCGGCTGGTCAAAGCGACGGCACGCCAATCGCTGAATCGATCAGTCGCGGAATCGCTGAATCGGCAGTTCTCTCTCCGCCGGGTCCCCCTCCCTCGCGAGGTAGCGGTTCCACGAGCCGACCATCCACACGAGCCCGAGGGCGCCGATGAGCGCCATCACGGAGAACGAAAGCGTCAAGATCCACTGCGTCCGTGCGTGGTCCGCGAGCACGACCTGGCCTGAACCGGCGCCGATGCGGATCGGGATCGTCTCCCCCACCCTTTCCTCCAGGTGCTGGAGGTACGTGAGCGGCAACTCAACGGGGCGAACGATAGGCGCCGGCGCGCCGGGCGGCGTGTAGCGCAGGTACGCCGCGCCCCGCGTTATCTCCGACCGCTGCCGGAGGTCCACCGAGTCGACGACGGCCTGCAGCACCACGCCCTCCGCCGCCACCGCCCGCTGCTCGAGGCCCGCCCGCAGGAGGTAGGCCGAGATGAAGAGCAGCAGCGCCGGCGCGAGCCACATCGCGGTCGCCACAGGCGACCGGGGATGGGGGATGCGGGATTGGGGATCGGAAACCTCCGCTTGCGTCATCAGTCGTTCTGCATTGAACGAAAGTAGGAGAGCAGCATACGGCTGAGTGTTTCAGTCTGCCGGGCGAGCATGTCGCCATCCGAGTCGCCTACGAAGCCGACGCGTTCGGCAACTATCGCGTGTGGCACCAGGTCGTAAAGCGAGCCGCGCGCAATCGTGAGGAAACGGACATAATCGAGGCGGGACCCGCGCCCCCAGCCCTCCGCGATGTTTGCGGGTACGGAGACTGCCGCCCTTCGCATCTGAGCGACCAGCCCGAAGCGCTCTGATGACGGAAAATGCTCTGTGACGGAATAGACCGCGGACGCGAGGTCGACAGCGCGCTGCCAGATCTCGAGGTCCTGGTAGCTAGAGCCTTTGCGAGTGGATCTCGGAATCTCGGACAAGGCCACGTCGGCTGTGTCCCTGACGCTATCCGCTGTGAAGGGACCCTGCCGGTCGGACGCGTTAGACGTTCATTAGCCACCGGACGTGGGGGAGCCCGAACCCTTCCGTCTAATCACTGGTCCCCGGTCCCCAATCCCTACGCCGCATACAAAAACGGCTTCCACGTGTCCTCCATGGTCCCGACGTAGTCGCGGAGGAACATCACGTGGCTCGGGCGGAAGGGCGCGCGCGACAGCGGCATGCTGGCCTCGTCGGGGGTGCGGTTCCCCTTGCGGTTGTTGCAGGGCACGCAGGCGGCCACCAGGTTGTCCCACGCGTCCGGCCCTCCGCGACTTCGGGGGACGACGTGATCCAGCGTCAGTCGCTCGCGGTGGCCGCAGTACTGGCAGCGGTTGCCGTCGCGGCGGAGGACGTTCCGCCGCGTGAGCAGGATGCGCCGGAAGGGGACGTGGACGTACGACTTCAGCCTGACGACGCTAGGCCATGGGTACGCCGAGCGCGCCGTGCGCAGCGCCCGGTCGGCCCGCGCCGCGACCAGCTCGGCCTTATGCAGGAGCACGAGGACGGCGGCGCGCTCCACGCCGCAGACGGCGAGGGCCCTGTAGTCCTGGTTCAGCACCAGGACGTGTCCGCTGGTGGCGCTCACGGTCCCGGGGGCGCGACAGCGCGCCGGTTGCGGGCCGACGCCGGCCGGCGTGGTGGGCGCCCGGAGGAGCCCGGCGTAGCTGGGAGGAAGGCGGTCGGGGGCTACCGCCCGGCGGCGCGCCGGGCTCGCCGCGAAAGGTAAGGCCCCCGTCGGCCGTCGCGGCTGCGCCGGCGCGAGGCAATCTGCGTGCCCGCCTACTGGACGCGCTCCCAGGTCTGAGTCCGCCCCAGCGCCCGGATGCCGAGCACGTAGCCCCGCAGGCGCATACGATTCGGGCCGTCCAGCGACACTGTCAGGTTGTACGTGCGGCCGTTCTTCGGGTCCGTGATGCGGCCGCCGCTCCACTCGTTGCGCGTGCCGCGCCGGCTGAGGCCGGTCACGATGGTCGTGCCCCGGAGGTCGCGGCCCTCGAACTCCTCGGCGCAGGGCGTGCAAAGCCGGCCGTCGGGGAGCAGCTGCACGATGTCACCCTGCAACCTTCCTTCGCGCTCGTAGATCCGCACCAGCGACCTGGGCTCGCCGGTCTCGTCGTCGATTGTGCGCCAGGTGCCAATAGGGGTCGGCTGCGCGAACGCGGGCAGGGCGGCGAACATCAGTGCCAGGGCGCCGATGCGCCGGGCCAGAACGATGGTCATGGTGGGAGACGTTGGCGGGTTGGCAAAAGGTACGTGGCCGGCTTCGGCAGGCGACGACAAACGGAGGAGCCGCCCGCACTAGCCGGACGTCGGCGGCGCGGGGTCACAACGGCGCTACAACGCACGACACACGCCCGCTCAGTATCCGATCGCGACGGCGACGAAGAGCATCGCAATCCCGAGCAGGTACAGAAGAGCCTGCAGGGGGATGATCCAGCGGAACCATGTCGTCCATGAAACGCCACCGAGCGACAGTGCCCCCATGAGGACGGCGCTGGTTGGAATGATCGTGTTCGTGTAACCGTCGCCCATCTGGAATGCGAGCACGGCCGTCTGGCGCGACACTCCGAGAAGGTCCGACAGTGGCGCCATGATCGGCATCGTAAGCGCCGCCTGCGCGCTACCGGAGGCCACAAAGAAGTTGATGAACGTCTGAACGGCGAACATGGCCTGGGCGGCCCATGCCGTGCCGGCACCGTCGAGCACGCCGGCCGCGGCGTGGAGAATGGGGTCTATCGTATTGCCGTCGCGGAGGACCACGATGATGCCACGGGCCAGCGCGATGAGCAGAGCGGTTGGCGCGAAGTCCTTGACGCCCTGCATGAAGGCGGACGCCGTACGCCCCGCCCCGAGGCCGCCGACCACGCCCATGACCACGCCCATCGCTACGAACAGCGCGGCGATCTCATTGATGTACCACCCCATGCCACCTCGCGACGGCGGAAGGACGCCCCATACGAGGGAGACGATGCCTCCGAAGAAGATGGCCAACACGGCCTTCTGACGTCCGGTCAGGGGGGTCGCGTCCCCGTCCAGGTGGAGGCCCGCGTGGCGCTTCTCCTCGTCCATCGCGAACGTCGGACTCTTCGTGGGGTCGCGTCGGACGCGCGCGGCGTGCCACATCACGAAGGCGACCGTCAGTGCGGTCGACCCGGCCCACAGCACGAGCCGCAGTTCCCACCCCGAGAACAGCGGCACGCCGGCGATGCCCTGCGCCACACCGACCGTGAACGGGTTGAGGAACGCGCCGGCGAATCCGGCCGCCGCGCCGACGAACGGGATGGCTATGCCGGTGAGCGAGTCGTAACCCAGCGCGAGGGCCAGCGGCACGAAGATGAGGACGAACGGGATCGTCTCCTCCGCCATCCCGAATATCCCGCCGCCAAGCGAGAACAGGATCATGAACGCCGGTATCAGGGCCGTCCGCAGGGCACGGCTGTCCTTGGTGGCAGCGACCACGCGTTTCAAGCCCGACTCCACTGCGCCGGTGGTGGTGAGCACCGAGAAGGCCCCACCGATGAGCAGCACGAACGCGATAATCGGCGCCGCATCCTCGTCGATGAAGCCCAGGATCGGCGCGAGGAATACCATCCCCACCGTGTGGCGGATTCGCGGCCACAGCCCCACCTCCTCCCTCTCGATGTAGTGGAATGACCCTGGGATGACCACCTCGCGGGTGCCGGCGCCCTCGACCTCGATCTCGCGCTTGTCGAACTCGCCGGGCGGGACGACCCACGTAAGTAGCGCCGCCAGCACGATGATGATCGAGATGACCACCGACGCGTCGGGCGGCGTGCGCGCCGGCGCCGGCGCCGGCGCCGGCGGTTGCGGCCCGGCGGGGATCGTCTCGGGATCGCGGGGCACTTCGGCCATCGGCTGCGGGGTCGTGGGCGCGAAAGCTAGCGTCCGCCCCGTTCCCGCCCGCGCCGGCGGCCCCGCCCCGGGGCCGGCCCCCGCCCGCCGTAGCTTGCCCCATGCCCCGTCTACGCGCGACCCCCCTGCGCCGCTGGGCCCTCCTTCTCGTCGGCTGCGCAGTCCTCGTTGCGCCGGCGCGGGCTCAGCCGGCGGACGCGCTCGCTCTCGGCGGAGCCGACGCCGCGACCGAGGCCGTCTTTGTGCGCGCCCTCACCGCCCAGTGGCTCGGAGACCACGAGGCAGCGGTCACACTACTCGGTCGTGTACTCGAGCGGCACCCCGACGAGCCGGCCGCTCTCGCCGCTCTAGCCGCCTCCGAGGCAGCCCTGGGCAACCGCGCGGACGCCCTGGCGCTAGCCTCGCGCGTCAGGTCGCTGGCGCCGGAGAATCCTGAACTCCTTCGAGAAACCGCCGACCTTCAGCGCGAGCTCGGACGCGGCGACGATGCAGCCTTCACGCTGGAGGTGCTCCTCCGCGCCGATCCCGATGACCGGGAAGCGCTGAGCACCCTCGCCGAGATACACGAGTTCGCTGGACGGCAGGCTGACGCCCTTCGAACGCTTGAACGGCTTTTGGCGGTAGGAGGCGAGGACGAAACCGTGCGCCTTCGGATGCACGCGCAGCTCGTGCGCGCCGGCGACGCCGACGCGGCGCGGGTGGTCCTGGCCGCCGGCGCCGCGGCGCTGCCCGGCGCGCGCACGCTGCGCCTGCGACTTGCGAGATCGTATGCCGACGCCGGCCGCGCCGACTCGGCGGTAGCCGTGCTAGACGAGTTGATCGCCCGCAACTCGTCCGACGGTGAGGCGGCGGCGCTGCGGGACGAGCTCGCGGGAACGCCCCACCCTGCCGCCGAGCCCGCCGACCCATCCACGCGCCTCCGCCGGGCCGCCCATCTCCTGCGCGGTATCGACGAGAATCCCGGTGGTGTGCAGCGAATCCGCGACCTGGTCGGGTCGCTCGCCGAGGGGCCTGATGCGGCGCCCGAGGCGCTCCTCGTCCTGGGCCTCGCTGAGCATCATGCCGGCGCATTCCCGCGAGCCGCGGCACTCCTCGATGCCGCGCTACGCGCCGACCCGCGTTCGATCGACGGGTGGGGCGCCGTTATCGACGCTCACGCTCGCGCCGGCGACGCGCCGGCCGCCGCGCGCGCGGCTGATGAGGCACGCGTACTCTTCCCCGGCCAGCCCGCGCTCCTCGAGATCGCCGCCGGCGCCTACGCCGCCGCCGATCGGGAGGCCGACGCCCGTGCCGCCATCGACGAGGCGCTGGCACTGGACGAATCGGACGGCCTCACGGCGTCGATCCGCGATCGCCTGGTCCGTGCCCGCCAGACACTCGACTGACCTCCGACTCCTTGAGACGATTCGTCCCCCTCGCCGCCCTGGCCGTCCTCGCCGGGGCCTGCACGCCGGCGCGGATCGTGACCGACGCTACCCCTGGCGACGCCGCCGGCTACCCCAACCATTCGGCCGCGCAGATAGTCGCCGCGATGCGGTCGTCGATGGGGCGCGTGCACTCATACCGTGCCGAGAGCCGCATGGAGGCCGAGCGCGGCGCCCGCAGCTTCGACCTCAGCGCAAGCGTCCGCGCGAGGCTGTCGGACACCCTTCTCGCGGTGATTCGCGGCCCGCTGGGCATCGAGGGCGGGCGGGCGTTGGTCACGCCGGACTCCTTCCTCGCTATCGACCGGCTGAATGGCCGGCTGTACGTGGGGCGCGTTCAGTCCGCCGAGCGATACGTCCCCGGCGCCGGCACGCCCGGGCGCCTCGCGCGGACGCTGCTGGGGATGGAGATCCCCGCCGTCGGGCCGGGCTGGACCGTCCGACCGGCCGGAGGCCGCTACCTGATGGTGGGGCCGGACGGCCAGACCTGGACCATCGACCCCCGCTTCTGGCGCGCCACCTCCGTGGCCGAGACGGCACCCGACGGCCGCCGTTTCTCGCGCACCTACGCCGACTTCGCGACGGTCGACGGGGTCGTCGTCCCGCGCCGCGTGGTCCTGGTCAGCCCGGCGGACTCCGCACGCCTGGCCTTCGAGCACCGCACCGTGACGGTGAATCCAGCGGACCTGCGCCTGTCGTTTTCCCCACCGGGCGACGCGACGGTTGTGCGCATCGACCCCTGAAAGTCGCGGCCGCGCCTGCCGATCCCCTCGAAGGCCACCGTCCCCCCATGCGCCCCGCACTCTGTCTCGTCGTCCTCCTCGCCGTCGCCGGCGCGGCGCAGGCGCAGGACCGCCAGGCCTCGGAGCGCCGTCTGGAGGCGTTGCGCGGGCAGATCGAGCAGTACGAAGGACAGGTGCGCGCGGCGCGCACGGAGGAGGCCGGCGCTCTCGCAGCGCTGGAGGGTATCGACGTCGAGATCCGCCTCCGCGAAGAGCTGGTGCGCACCTACGCGACCGGGCTCGACTCCGTTCGCACCGAGGCGACTGCCTTGCGGAGCTCGATAGATCGCCTCGAGGGCGCCATCGACGACGCGCGGCAGTCCTACCGAAGCCATGCGCGACACGCGTACATGCGGGGACGGCTCGACGACCTCGCGATGGTGCTATCGGCCAATTCGCTGTCGGAGGCCCTCGCTCGCGCCCGCTACCTGCGGCGGTTCGCTCAGGCGCGCCGGCGCCAGGTGGAGCGTATCGCCGTGCAGACCGCCGAGCTGCGCGATCGCCAGGCGTCGTTGGACGGAACGGTCCGCGAGACGCAGCGCCTGCTGACGGGCAGCCGCGCGGAGCAGTCGGAGCTCGCGACGCGCCGGCGCGAGCGCGAGGGGCTGGTTACGGAGGTGCGGCGCCGGCGCTCGTCGCTGGAGGCGGAGCTCGAGCAGCGCCGCGACGACGCGGCGGCGCTGGAGGGCGTCGTCCGTGAACTGGTCGCCGCCGAGCGCGCGCGCGCCGAGGCCGAGGAGCGCCGGCGCCGCGAGGCCGAGGAGGCCGCCCGGCGCGCCGAGGCGGAGGCTCTGGCGCGCCAGAGAGCGGAGGAGGACGCAGCGCGCGCCGGCGGCCAGCGCGTGGCCGAGCGGCGGACGCAGCCCACGCCGCGCCGGCCGCGCACCACGCCGGCGGAGGAGCCGGCGGCCGCCGCGCCGGCGCCGGCCGGTCCGCCGACGAGCAGGCCTGTGAGCATGGCGGGCTCGTTCGCCGCCAACCGCGGGCGACTGCCGTGGCCCGTCGACGGCACGGTGACGGGTCGTTTCGGCACGCGCACCGACCCGGCCTACGGTACGCGCATCGAGTCTCCGGGCATCGACATAGCGACCTCACCGGGCGCGCCCGTTCGCGCCGTGTTCGGAGGCACAGTCGAGCGCGTTGGCGCGATGAGCACGTACGGCACGTACGTGATGGTGAGCCACGGCGGCTTCACGACTGTCTACGGCAACCTCTCCAACGTCGCCGTACGGCAGGGTCAGACCGTCCAGGCTGGCCAGGGCCTCGCACGCGCGGGCACCAGCGAGGACCGCCGCGGCGCGGGCCTGTTCTTCGCGGTGTTCCAGGGCGACGACCCGGTCGATCCGACGGCGTGGCTGGGGGGGAGATAGAGACGTGGGCAGCTTGCAGCTTGAGGGACGGCCTGGGCTTGCGACCTACATGCCTCGGACCACTGGCCGCCAGCAGCTAACTGCTAGCTGCCGGCCAGGTCGCGCTCAGCGAACCCGGGATTTACAAGCTCCCCCTGAGCTTCTCCGCCTTCACCACGCGGTCGATCGCCAGCACGAACGCGGCCTCGCGAAGTGTGGAGCCCAGCGCCTTCGCTCGCGAGGTGACGTCGGCGTAGGCCTTCATCAGCATCTTCTCCAGGCGCTGGTTCACGTCGGCCTCTTCCCAGGTGTATTGCTGGAAGTTCTGGCTCCACTCGAAGTAGGAGACGATCACGCCGCCGGCGTTGGCGAGGATGTCGGGCACGACGAGCACTCCCATCTCGTTGAGGGCGCGGTCCGCGCCGGGGGTCACCGGCAGATTGGCGCCCTCCACTACGATGCGCGCCTTAACGCTCGCAACGTTGTCCTCGTGGATAGCGCTCTCGACGGCAGCGGGCACGAGAACGTCGCAGTCGACGCCCATGAAGTCGGCGTGCTCGACCAGCCGTACGCCGGCTCCGGCGTAGTCGCGTAGCGTGCCGTCGCCGTCCTCGCGCTCCTTGTAGCCGCGGATGTCGGCCAGGTCGAGTCCGGAGGGGCTGTGGTACCCGCCTGAAACGTCTGAGACGGCGACCACGCGGCACCCTGCCTCGGCGAAGAGGAGGGCGGCGTTCATGCCGACATTGCCGAAGCCCTGTACCGCGACCCTCAGGTCGGAGGGCACGAGCCCCATGTCCCGTGCCGCGGCTAGCGCCGTAATGACGACACCTCGACCCGTTGCCTGCTCGCGTCCCGGGCTGCCTCCGAGCTCGAGCGGCTTGCCCGTGACGACCGCGGGGTTGTAGCCATGCTGGCGGCCGTACTGGTCCACGATCCAGGCCATCACCTGCGCGTTCGTGCCCATGTCCGGCGCCGGCACGTCCCGGTTCGGGCCCAGCAGCAGGTGGATGCGCGAGATGTAGCGGCGCGTGACATGCTCGAGCTCCAGGGTCGTGAGCGTCCGCGGATCCACGTTGACACCCCCCTTGCCGCCTCCGAACGGCACGTTGACCAGTGCCGTCTTATAGGTCATCGTCTCCGCCAGCGCGCGTACCTCGTCGATGTCAACCAGCGGAGAGTAGCGGATGCCGCCCTTGAACGGCCCGCGGGCGCCCGAGTGCTGGACGCGGTAGCCCGTGAAGACCACGAGACTGCCGTCCGCCCGATATAGGGGGACCTCCACGCGGACCTCCCGGAAGGAACTGCGGATAAGCTTGCGCCACTCCGGCGTCAGCTCGAGCAGGTCGGCCGCGCGGTCGAAGTTCGCCGTTGCGATCTCGTACGCGGAAACGCGCGGCTGCTCGGCGACGAGCGCGGACGATAGGGGCGGCGGAACGACGGACATGGACCTGGAGGCGGCAGAACGGACGAGAGGCGGAGGTTACGCCGCCCCAACGCGCGGCGGCGAAGCAGTGCCACTGTCTATCAGCGACGAATCCCCAACCCACTTTCTGCGTTGACGGCCCCGATGTCGCCTCCCGATACCGGCGATGCCGTGGTTCTTCTCCACGGCCTCGGACGTACGCACAGGGCAATGTCGCCGCTGGCGACATCGCTCGCTGCGGACGGCTACCGGGTGCTGAACCGTTCCTACGCCTCGCGCCGGCACCACATCGAGTCGCTCGCGCGCGCCGTGGTGGGTGTACGGCTGTCCGAAATCGGCCGCTGGGACCCTCCCCCGCGACGGATCCATTTCGTCACACACTCGCTCGGCGGAATCCTGGTGCGGTGGTACGCGGCGAACGTCGGCCTGCCGCCAGGCGGGCGCGCCGTGATGATCGCGCCCCCGCACGGCGGTAGCGAGGCGGCCGATGTCCTCCAGCCGCACCGCGCGGCACAGTGGTGGTTCGGCCCCGTGCTGCAGGAGCTGGGTACCGGCCCCGGCAGCATACCCCTCTCGCTGGGCCCCATCGACGGGCTCGAAGTGGGGGTGATCGCCGGGGACCGCGCCGGCTATCCTTTCTTCGTCCGGCGCTTCGACGACGCCCACGACGGCCTGGTGTCTGTCGCCAGCACTCGCATCCAGGGCGCCGCGGACTCCATCGTGCTGCCACTGGGCCACAGCTTCATCGCCGGCCAGGCGGCTACAATCCGCCAGGCCAGTTTTTTCCTGCGGCACGGACGTTTCGACCGCGACGGTACCTTCGCGCTCACAACCGAGACACCATGAGACAACACTACGCGTCGATCGTGGGGTGGGGTCACTACGCCCCCGAGAAGGTGATGACCAACGACGATCTGGCGCAGATCGTCGACACGACCGACGAGTGGATCCAGTCGCGCAGCGGCATCAAGCAGCGGCACGTTGCGGCGCCGGACCAGGCAACGAGCGACCTCTGCGTGGAGGCGGCCAGAAGAGCACTCGACCGCGCCGGCATGGAGGCGAGCGAGTTGGACCTGATCCTGATTGCAACGTCTAGCCCGGACTATATGACGCCGCCGGTGTCGAGCATGGTGCAGGCCCGCCTCGGCGCCAATCGCGCCGGCGCGATGACGCTCATGGTGGGCTGCACGGGGTTCGTTTATGGCCTCGTGACCGCCGAGCAGTTCATCCGCACGGGCGCCTACCGGCGGATCCTCCTCGTCGGTGCGGAGATCATCACCAAGAACCTCGACTGGCAGGATCGGACCACGTGCGTCCTCTTCGGCGACGGCGCCGGCGCGGTGGTTCTC
>Ga0307505_10001216_pt1 | contig 22066 bp, 17 predicted proteins | sample 23_S_MG_FD_202183 | JGI IMG/M metagenome (GOLD analysis project Ga0307505, IMG submission 202183) | Soil microbial communities from Populus trichocarpa stands in riparian zone in the Pacific Northwest, United States - 23_S | ecosystem: Environmental > Terrestrial > Soil > Riparian zone > Trees...
GGATCACGAGGCAGCCGATCGAGGCGCTCGGCTGGATGAACACGTTCATCCTCTACATCGCGCTTCCGGCCCTGTTCTTCCAACTCCTGGCGCGCACGCCGATCGAGCAACTGACGGAGTGGCGCTACATATTCGGCGTCGTGCTCTCCACCTACATCATCTTCAGCCTGATGTTCGTGTTCTCGGTGGTAACGTCGAAGGGCGATATCGCCGGAAGCACGATCAAGGGCCTCGCCGCCGCATACGGCAACATCGGCTATATGGGGCCGGGGCTGGCGCTGCTGGCGTTCGGACCCGAGGCGGCGGTGCCGGTGGCGCTGATCTTCTGCTTCGAAAACATCATGCATTTCGCGGTCGCGCCGACCATGATGGCGCTGGCTGGCGGCGAGAAGCAGCCGGTCACGCGGCTGGCGCTGGGCGTCGTCAAGCGGATCATGTTGCATCCCTTCATAATCGCGACGGCCGTAGGCGTGCTCGCCGCATGGGGGCAGTTCGAACCGCCGGCACCGGTGGCGCGGCTGCTCGAAATTCTGGCGCAGGCCGCAGCACCTTGCGCGCTGTTCGCCATGGGCGTGACGCTGGCGCTGCGGCCGCTCAACCGGGTGCCGCGCGAACTGGGGCTGATCGCTGCGCTGAAGCTGATCGTGCACCCGCTGATATGCTACGTGGTGCTCAGCCTCGTCGGCAATTTCTCGCCGACATGGATGTTCTCGGCGGTCCTGCTTGCCGCGCTGCCGACGGCGACCAACGTCTTCGTCATCGCCCAGCAATATGGCGTATGGCTGCAGCGCGCATCGGCCAGCGTGCTGGTCACGACCATGCTCTCCGTCGTCACGGTCACCGGGCTGCTCTATCTCATCAAGAGCGGCATCCTGCCGCCTGACCTGTTCCCCTGACGATCTCGTTCCGGCGGGGCGTCAGGTCTTGAACAGGCTGGCGAAGCCGCTGCCGCCACGCAGGCCCTCGCGCATGAACAGCGCACGCAGCGGCGGCGCTGCGGCGAGCAGCGCCAGGCCGGCGGCGCGGGCAAGCTGGGCCGGCAGCATATCGGACAGCAGCGACCGGTTGAGCAGGTTGACGGCAGCGGAGCGGGCCATGATGTCGGCGCGACGGCTCCGCTCGTATGCCGCCAGCACCTCAGGCGCGCCGGGGTCGCCCCGAACTGCGTTGATCGCGCCCACGAGCCCCTCGATGTCGCGGATGCCGAGATTGAGGCCCTGCGCGCCGATCGGCGGAAACACGTGGGCCGCCTCGCCGACGAGCGCCACGCGGCGAGCGGCGAAGCGGTCGGGCAGGGCGGAGGTGAGCGGATAGACCTGGCGGCCGGGCTCGACCTCGACGCGCCCCAGCATCGACTGCATGCGCTCCTCGATGCGCATCGACAGCGCCGCGTCGTCGACCGACTGGATCTCGTCGACGGCCGAGGGCTTGAGTACCCAGACCAGGCTGGAGCGCCGGCCCGGAAGCGGCACCTGCGTGAACGGACCGGACTCGGTGTGGAACTCGGTCGAGATGTTCTGGTGGTCGCGCTGGTGGGCGAAGTTGAGCACCAGTGCCGATTGGCCGGTTGTTCGCGTCCGCACCGCAATGCCCGCCGCCTCGCGCGCCGGCGAGTTGCGGCCGTCAGCGGCGACGACGAGCCGTGCCGTTATCGAGCCGCCATCGGCGAGACTGGCTTGCGCCTTGTCCTCTTCGAGCGTCCAGCGGTCCACTGTGGTCTCGATCCGGCCTATGGCGCTGTCGGCAGCAACCGCGCCAGCCAAAATCTCCAGCAGCCGCGCATTGGGAATGTTGAGGCCGAAATAGGGTTCGCCGATCTCCGCGGCGCGGAAAGTTACCGTGGGACTGCGCAGAAGCCGGCCGGTGGCATCCGCGATGCGCATGGTGCGCAACGGCGCCGTGCCGGTCGTGAGTTCGCCGCCAATGCCGAGGCGATCGAGAAACTCCAGCGATGGCTTCATCAGCGCGGTCGTTCGGCGATCGCCCGAGTTCACCGGTGGGCCGACGAGTACGACGGGCAGGCCAGCGCGGCTCAGCGCCAGCGCCGCCATCAGCCCGGCCGGACCTGTTCCGGCGACCAGAATGTCGGTATCTGTGGTCATGGCGGGTTCCCCGGCGTCGATGCCGACGATGTAGGGCTGGGGGCGGCGCTTGATCAAGGTGGCGAATTGGCCCATTGCGATCGGATGAACCAACCCGACGACGGCTTCGACAATCTGGACGCAGGCGGCCGGCTGGCCGCCGGCCTGACGCGCAGGCCGGCGCTGCTGGTTCAATTGAGCCTGGGAAGCGCGCTCGTCCTGTCCTGGCTGATGCTGGCGACCATGGCCCGCCGGACGGCGGAGGTGGGCGCGGGCGGGCTGGCAGGGCCGGGTGCAGAGCTCGTCAAGCTGCTGCCGGAGATGGCGCTCCCCACCTTCATCGAGCGCTTTCTGGCACTGTGCCTGTCGCCGGTGCCGGCGAGCGGCTTCGCTGCCGGGGAATTCGCGGCATTGGCCGCGATGTGGTTCCTGATGTCGCTGGCGATGATGCTGCCGGCTGCCGCCCCGATGGTACGCACCTATTGCGAGATCGCCGAGACAGCCGCGCGCAAGGGCGAAAGGGTGGCGCATCCGCTGATGCTGGTGGCTGGGTATCTTTCGGTCTGGTTGTTGGCGTCCATGGGGTTTGCCGCACTGGCGGCCGGTCTGCGCTTCGCCACCGCCGGGGATGTCGCCGTTGCACCACTGACGGGGATAGCCGCCTCCGTCGCGCTTGGCCTGGCGGGGCTCTACCAGTTCAGCGCGCTCAAGCATGCCTGCCTGAAAAAATGCCGCAGGCCGTTCTCGATCCTGTTTTCCCGCTGGAGTCCACGCGGCAGCGCAATCTTCCGGCTTGGCGCCGAGCAGGGCGTGTGGTGCCTGGGCTGCTGCTGGGCGCTGATGCTGGTCATGCTGGCCGTCGGGCTGATGAACCTGTTCTGGATGGCGCTGATCGGACTGTTCGTGCTGGTTGAAAAACAGGGCTCAGGCAGGCTATCCACTGTGGTCGCCGGTTGGATACTGCTTGTGTGGGCGGCGCTGCTGCTTGTAGTTTCGATTTCTGGCAGTTGACGGGGGAGAGGCGCGTAGATGGCGGATACGAGCTGGGCGATGAAGGGCGAACTGGTGCTGTCGTGCAACTGCACCGTCTTCTGCCCCTGCGTGCTTTCGCTCGGCCAGCATCCGCCGACGGAAGGCTACTGTCAGACCTGGGCGGGGTTCCGCATCGACAACGGCCATTTCGGCGATGTCGACCTGTCTGGTCTCAATCTCGGCCTGATCATGGAAATCCCCGGCTATATGAGTCGAGGCAACTGGACAGCCGGGCTGTTCGTCGACGATCGCGCCTCGATCTACGCGCAGAAGGCGATCGGCAAGATATTCTCCGGCAAGGCAGGCGGCACAACCGGCCTGCTGTCGATCCTGGTCGGAAAATTCCTTGGCATCGAGCGAGCGCCGATCACCTACGAGGTGAAGGACAAGACGCGCATCTTCCAGATCCCGAAGATCATCGACGGGGCCGTCACGCCGATTCCCGGCAAGAGCCGCGACGGCGACACGGTGATCACCAACTCAGAATACTGGATCGCGCCGGAAATCATCGTGGCGAAATCGGACAAGAGCAAGCTGCGCGCCTTCGGCCGCAACTGGAACTTCGCCGGCCGCTCCGCCGAAATCTGCAAGCTGGACTGGCGCGGGCCGTGACCGGGGACACGCCGGCCAAACGCAAGCTCACCGACCGCATACCGCGGCCGAAGAAAAAGGTGACGTGGCCACAGGCCCGCGCCTTCTCCGTGCACCTGTTGACCGCTTCCGGTTCGTTCCTGGCTTTCCTGTCGCTGGTGGCGGCCGCGGAGAAGCAGTGGACGGCGATGTTCCTGTGGCTGGGGCTGGCGCTGTTCGTCGATGGCATCGACGGACCGATCGCGCGCAAGCTCGACGTGAAGGAGGTGCTGCCGACCTGGTCGGGCGAGCTCCTCGACAATATCATCGACTACGTAACCTACGTGCTCATCCCGGCCTTCGCGCTCTATCAGAGCGGGTTCATGGGTGAGGGCCTGTCGTTCCTGTCGGCGGCCATCATCGTCGTGTCGAGCGCGATCTACTATGCCGATACCGGCATGAAGACCAAGGAGAACTTCTTCAAGGGCTTCCCCGTGGTCTGGAACATGGTGGTCTTCACCCTGTTCGTCATCGCCCCCGGGGAATGGGTATCTTTCGCGGTGGTCGTCATAGCCGCGATGCTGTCCTTCGTTCCTGTCAATTTCCTCCATCCCGTACGCGTCAAGCGGCTCCGTCCCCTCAATCTCGGCATTTTCCTCGTCTGGTGCGCGATGGCCGTGATCGCGCTCGTTCAGGACATGCAGGCGTCGCCGATCGTCCAGATCGGCGTCGGCGCCACGGGCATCTACCTCTTCTGCATCGGCGGCGTGATGCAGCTCTTCCCAAATCTAGGACTGAAAAAGGACTGACATGGTCAAGGCAATCCGCATCCACGCGCACGGTGGACCCGAAGTGCTGCGCTACGAGGACTACGAGGTGGGCAAGCCGGGGGCCGGAGAGGCGCTCATCCGGCACACTGCCATCGGCCTGAATTTCCTCGACACCTATTTCCGTAGCGGCCTCTATCCGGCGCCCAACGGCCTGCCCCTCACCCCGGGCAACGAGGCGGCCGGCCAGGTGCTGGCGGTGGGCGAGGGCGTCGACTGGCTGTCGCCCGGCGACCGCGTCGCCTATGTCGGCCCCATCGGCGCCTATAGCGAGCAGCGGGTGATCCCCGCCGACCGGCTGGTGAAAATTCCTGATGGAATCTCCGATGAGGATGCCGCCGGCATGATGCTCAAGGGCATGACCGTCGAGTATCTGCTCCAGCGCACCTATCAGGTGAAGGCCGGAGACGTCGTGCTCTACCATGCGGCAGCCGGCGGCGTCGGCCTGATCTTCGGCCAGTGGGCCAGCCGCCTCGGCGTGACGCTGATCGGCACGGTCGGCTCGGACGAGAAGGCCGAACTGGCGAAGGCAAACGGGTACCAGCACGTGATCAACTATCGCGAGCAGGACTTCGTGGAGGCCGTGAAGGAGATTACCGGCGGCAGGAAATGCGACGTCGTCTACGATGCGGTGGGCAAGGATACGTTTCCGGGCTCGCTGGACTGCCTGAGGACGCGCGGCATGCTCGTCAGCTTCGGCCAGTCCTCCGGCCCGATACCGCCCTTCAACATGGCGATACTGTCGCAGAAGGGCTCGCTCTATGCGACGCGGCCGACGCTGTTCAACTACATCGCCACCCGGCCAGAACTGGAAGCGTCCGCGGGGGCGCTGTTCGATCAGGTCACGTCCGGCGCGGTGAAGATCATTGTCAACCAGCGCTACGCGCTTGCCGACGCCGCCCAGGCGCATGACGATCTGGAAGGCCGGAAGACCACCGGGACGACGGTGCTGCTGCCTTAGAATCCACCGCGGCATTACCCCTGCACTTGTTGAAAAGCTTGAAGGACTTTCAAGCCGCATGAAGGTTTGCGCAGGTCGTCGCAGCGGCCTACGATGCATGCGGGAACACTCGACAAAAACGGCACAAAGCCGGGAGAGACCGTGGGCGACGACGAGAAAGCCACGCCACTGCTGGAAGTGCGCGGCCTGACGAAGGTATTTGGACAACTCAGGGCGTGCGACGCCGTCGACCTCGCGATCGGGCAAGGCGAGGTTCACGCCTTGCTCGGCGAAAACGGGGCGGGCAAGTCTACGCTCGTTAAAATGCTCTTCGGATCGCTGGAGCCGGCCTCCGGCGCAATCCTGTGGAACGGCGAGAAGGTCGAGATCGGCAGCCCGGGTCAGGCGCGCCGGCTTGGCATCGGCATGGTCTTCCAGCATTTCTCGCTGTTCGACGCGCTGACGGCCGCCGAGAACATCATGCTTTCGCTCGACGACGATGCGTCGATCACGGAAATCGCGGAGAAGGCGCGCCGGCTTTCGGCAACTTACGGGTTGCCGCTCGATCCCTATGCTCTCGTCGGAGACCTGTCGGTCGGCGAACGCCAGCGCATCGAGATTATCCGCTGCCTGCTGCAGGAGCCGCAACTCATCATCCTCGACGAACCGACATCGGTGCTGACGCCGCAGGAAGCCGACAAGCTGTTCGAAACGCTGGAGCGGTTGAAGGCCGAAGGTAAGTCGATCCTCTACATCTCGCACCGTCTTGAAGAGGTGAAGCGGCTGTGCGACCGCGCCACCGTGCTGCGCCACGGCAAAGTGGTGGGGCACTGCGATCCGCGCCAGGAGACGGCCGCGTCGCTGGCCAGAATGATGGTCGGCAGCGACGTGAAAGAAGTGGTGCGCGATGCCGCCGCGTCCACCGGCGAGGCCTTGCTGGAGGTGCGCGGCCTGAGCCGGTCGCCAGCCACGCCGTTCTCGATACCGCTGAAGGACATCTGGCTGACCGTCCGGGCAGGCGAGGTCGTGGGCGTCGCCGGCGTCGCCGGCAACGGGCAGGGCGAGTTCTTCGAGTCGGTGTCAGGCGAGGTGATCCAGCCCGATGCGGGCGTGGTGCGCCTGCGCGGCAAGGATGTCGGGCGCAAGGACATCACCGGCCGGCGGCTGGACGGAGCGGCGTTCGTTCCCGAGGAGCGGCTGGGACATGGCGCTGCGCCGCGCATGCGCCTGTCGGAAAACCTGCTCTTGTCGCGCTTCCGCACCGACGCCAAGGCGTTCCTGGGCGGGCTTGGCATCGTGCGCTCGCCGGCGATTGCAGCGGCGTCCAAACGCATCGTCGCCGAAATGGACGTGCGGAAAAGTGCCGAAGACCCGGAGGCGGCGGCGCTTTCCGGTGGCAATCTGCAGAAGTTCATCATCGGGCGCGAGCTCGATCGCAAGCCTTCCGTCATGGTCGTCAACCAACCCACCTGGGGCGTCGACGCGGGCGCGGCAGCGCGGATCCGCCAGGCGCTGATCGACCTGGCGCGCTCCGGCTCGGCCGTGCTGGTCATCAGCCAGGACCTGGACGAGCTGTTCGAAGTGTCCGACGCCATCGCCGTCATGCATGACGGGCACCTGTCGGCGCCAATCCCGATCGCCGAGGCGACGCTCGAGCGAATCGGCCTGCTGATGGGCGGCGCGAGCATGAACGGACCAGCCAGCACGGAGGCGGCGGCGTGATGCGCATCGAGCTGGTCAAACGCCCGCAACAGTCGGCGCTCTTCAGCGCGCTGTCGCCCTTCATCGCCTTCGGCCTGACGGTCGTGGCCGGGGCGATCCTGTTCGCGCTGCTGGGCAAGGACCCGGTGACGACGCTCTATTACTATTTCATCGACCCACTGACCGAAACATGGTCCTTGCACGAGCTGGCGATCAAGGCGGCGCCGCTGATCCTCATCGCGGTCGGCCTGTCTGTCTGCTTCATGTCGAACAACTGGAACATCGGCGCCGAAGGCCAGTTCATCATGGGCGCCATTGCGGGCTCCGTGCTGCCGGTGGTGTTTCCCGAATTCCAGTTCTGGTTCGTGCTGCCGCTGATGCTGCTGATGGGCATGGCGGGCGGCGCGGCCTATGCGGCCATTCCGGCCCTTCTCAAGGTGAAGTTCAACACGAACGAGATCCTCACCAGCCTGATGCTGGTCTATGTGGCGCAGCTCTTCCTCGACTGGCTGGTGCGCGGTCCGTGGCGCAACCCGGCGGGGTTCAACTTCCCCGAAACGCGCAATTTCCACCAGTATGCCATCCTGCCCGAAATCCTGCCGTCGGTAGGACGGGCGCATTACGGCTTTGTCTTCGCGCTGGTTGCAGCACTCGTGCTCTGGTTCGTGATGTCGCGCACCATCAAGGGGTTCGAGGTCAAGGTGCTGGGCCAGAGCCCGCGCGCCGGACGGTTCGCCGGATTTTCCGCAGGTCGCATGGTGCTTTTCGCCTTTGCCGTGTCGGGTGCGCTTGCAGGGCTCGCCGGTATTTCCGAGGTGACCGGGGCAATAGGGCAATTGCGGCCGTCGATATCGCCCGGCTACGGCTTCACCGCCATCATCGTCGCCTTTCTCGGCCGGCTCAATCCGCTCGGTATCGTCGCGGCCGGCCTCGTCCTTGCGTTGACCTATCTCGGCGGGGAGGCGGCGCAGATATCGGTCGGCCTTTCGGACAAGGTGGTGCGCGCCTTCCAGGGCATGATCCTGTTCTTCGTGCTCGCCTGCGACACGCTGATCCACTATCGCATCCGGCTGGTCCGGCCGGCCGCCGGAGCAGGGGAGGCGCGCCGTGTTTGAGGCGATCCTGATCACAATCGCGACCGCTGCGACGCCACTTCTGATCGCCGCGATGGGCGAGCTCGTCGTCGAACGCTCCGGCGTGCTCAACCTCGGCGTCGAAGGGATGATGATCATGGGCGCGGTGACCGGATTCGGCGTCGCGCTCACCACGGGTTCGCCGTGGCTGGGCATTGCGGCGGCGATCGTCGTCGGCGCGCTGTTCGCATTGCTGTTCGGTTTCCTGACGCTGACGCTGGTGACCAACCAGGTGGCGACGGGCCTTGCGCTGACGCTGCTGGGCCTCGGTCTGTCGGGCATGATCGGCGAGGCCTTCATCGGCCTGCCGGGGGTCAAGCTCGGCACGCTCTACATCCCCTACCTGACCGAGCTCCCCTATGTCGGCCGGCTGCTCTTCGGCCAGGATCCGGTTTTCTACATGTCGATCATGCTCACCGCGGGCGTGGCCTACTTCCTGTTCTACACCAAGGCGGGGCTGACGCTGCGCTCCGTCGGCGACAACCATGCGTCGGCCCACGCGCTCGGCATCCGCGTTATCGCCATCCGCTACCTTGCCGTCATGTTCGGCGGGGCCTGCTCGGGTCTGGCGGGCGCCTATCTGGCGCTGGTCTACGTGCCGCAATGGGTGGAAGGCATGAGCGCGGGCCGCGGCTGGATCGCTCTGGCGCTGGTCGTGTTCGCCTCGTGGCGGCCGTGGCGGGTGCTCGCGGGCGCCTACCTGTTCGGCGCGGTCTCGATCGGCCAACTCCATGCGCAGGCTCTCGGCTGGCCGATACCTTCTCAACTGCTTTCCGCGCTTCCCTATCTGGCGACTATCGTCGTCCTTGTTCTAATCTCGCGAAACAGGCGACTGACGATGGTGAACACACCGGCATCTCTGGGGCGGCCGTTTGTTCCTGATCGCTGAACGATAACAACACGATGGGATAATGCCCCCATGCAACCAAACAGAGGACGAAAAACATGAAAAAGACGATCCTGGCCTTGGCGGCATCAGCCGCCGTGCTGATACCGGCAAGCGCGCTCGCCCAGGACAAGACCAAGGCCTGCTTCATCTATGTCGGGCCGATCGGCGACTTCGGCTGGTCCTACCAGCACGATCAGGGCCGACTCGACGTCGAGAAGGAATTCGGCGACAAGGTCGAGACTGCGTATCTGGAAAGCGTGCCGGAAGGCGCCGACGCCGAGCGCGCCATCGAGCGCTTCGCCCGCTCCGGCTGTGACATCATCTTCACCACGTCGTTCGGCTACATGGACGCGACCAACAAGATCGCGGCCCGCTTCCCCGACGTGAAGTTCGAGCACGCCACCGGCTACAAGCGCGAACATGCGAACGTCTCGACCTACAACTCGAAGTTCCACGAGGGCCGCTACGTTCAGGGCGTGATCGCCGGCAGCCTGTCGGAAGCCGGCGTGGCCGGTTACATCGCCTCGTTCCCCATTCCGGAAGTCGTGATGGGCATCAACGCCTTCGTGCTGGGTGCGCAGACGGTCAACCCCGACTTCAAGGTCAAGGTGGTGTGGGCCAACACCTGGTTCGACCCGGGCAAGGAAGCCGACGCGGCCAAGGCGCTGATCGACCAGGGCGTCGACATCATCACGCAGCACACGGACTCCACCGCTCCGATCCAGGTCGCCGCCGAGCGTGGCATCAAGGCTTTCGGCCAGGCATCAGACATGATCGCCTTCGGCCCGGAGACCCAGCTCACCTCGATCATCGACGACTGGGGCCCATACTACATCGAGCGCGTGCGCGCGGTGATGGACGGCACCTGGGAGCAGGTCGACATCTGGGAAGGCATGCATGAAGGCCACGTCGTCATGGCGCCCTATACCAACATGCCCGACGACGTGAAGACGCTGGCCGAGGAGACCGAGGCCAAGATCAAGAGCCTCGAGTTCAACCCGTTCACCGGGCCGGTCAACAAGCAGGACGGTTCTGCCTGGCTCGCCGACGGCGAGGTCGCCGAGGACGGCGTCCTGCTTGGGCTCAACTTCTACGTCGAGGGCGTGGACGACCAGCTGCCGCAGTAATAGGCGGCACTGCAGCGACTTGCAGGAGGGGCGGTCTTCGGGCCGCCCTTCTTGTTTCAGGCGGCAGGCCGGCAGCGGGCATGGCCCTGACGACGAGCGTAGCCCCAGGCACAAAGAAAAACTCCCGGCCAAAGGACCGGGAGTTCCTGTGTGCGGTATGCGTCAGGCTCAGCGCTTGGCGATCGGCACGTAGTCGCGCTCGGTCGGGCCGGTGTAGAGCTGGCGCGGGCGCCCGATCTTCTGGCTCGGGTCCTCGATCATTTCCTTCCACTGGGCGATCCAGCCGACGGTGCGCGCCACTGCGAAAAGCACGGTGAACATGGTGGTGGGGAATCCCAGCGCCTTCAGCGTGATGCCAGAGTAGAAGTCGATGTTGGGATAGAGCTTTTTCTCGATGAAGTACTCGTCGTGGAGGGCGATCTTCTCCAGCTCCAGCGCGACCTCGAGCAGCGGATCGTCCTTGATCGACAGCTCGCCCAGAACCTCATGCGTGGTCTTCTGCATGATCTTGGCGCGCGGATCGTAGTTCTTGTAGACGCGATGGCCGAAGCCCATCAGCCGAAACGGATCGTTCTTGTCCTTGGCGCGGGCCACGAATTCGGGGATCCGGTCAACCGAGCCGATCTCGGCCAGCATGTTCAGAGCGGCTTCGTTGGCGCCGCCATGAGCCGGCCCCCACAGGCAGGCGATGCCGGCCGCGATGCAGGCGAAGGGGTTGGCGCCCGACGAGCCGGCAAGCCGCACGGTCGAGGTAGAGGCGTTCTGCTCGTGGTCGGCGTGCAGAATGAAGATGCGCTCCATGGCGCGCGCCAGCACGGGGTTGACCTTGTAGTCCTCGCACGGCACCGCGAAGCACATATGCAGGAAGTTGGCCGCGAAGTTCAGCTCGTTCTTCGGGTAAACGAAGGGCTGACCGATATGATATTTGTAGGCCATCGCCGCGATCGTCGGCATCTTGGCGATCATGCGGATCGAGGCGACCATGCGCTGGTGCGGATCGGAGATGTCGGTCGAGTCGTGGTAGAAGGCCGACATGGCTCCGACGACGCCGCACATGACGGCCATGGGGTGCGCGTCGCGGCGGAAGCCGGTAAAGAACCGGTTCATCTGCTCGTGCACCATGGTGTGGCGCGTGACGCGATAGTCGAAATCGTCCTTCTGCGCTTTTGTCGGCAGATCGCCGTAGAGCAGCAGGTAGCAGACCTCGAGGAAGTCGCCGTGCTCGGCCAGCTGGTCGATCGGGTAGCCGCGGTGCAGCAGCACGCCCTCATCGCCGTCGATGAAGGTGATCTGCGATTCGCAGCTCGCTGTGGAGGTGAAACCGGGGTCGTACGTGAACGCGCCGGTGTCCTTGTAGAGGGCGCTGATGTCGATGACATCCGGCCCGACCGACCCTTTTCGGACCTTGAATTCGCTGGCTTTGCCCTCGAATTCAAGCTTTGCAGTCGAACTGGTCATGACAGTCACCTCCGATTATTTCGCCCCGTGTCGATGCCGATTTTTGCAATGATGCATAACAGTCGCGCCCCGACCGCGCGCTCTAGCTAGCCGATTTGAAGGGGCGTGCCAAGCGGTCCGAACGCCTGCATGTTGCAATGCGAAATCAGGCAGCCCGGCACCTGCTGTCAGCCCGCCGCCTGGTCGCGCAGGCGGCCGAGGCTCTCTTCCCGGCCCAGCACGGCCAACACGTCGAAGACGCCCGGGGAGGTCGCCCGACCGGTCAGCGCGGCGCGCAGCGGCTGGGCGACCTTGCCCAGCTTGAGCCCTTCGCGCTCGGCAAAGGCGCGCACGGCTGCTTCTGTGGAGGCGACGTCCCAGGCGGCGACCGATTCGAGATCGGGCAGCAGGCGACGAAGCGCGGCGCGCGCGTCTGCGTCGAGGATCTGACCGGCCTTCTCGTCGAGTGCCAGCGGGCGGGCGGCGAACAGGTACTGGGCGCTGTCGGCGAGTTCGACCAGCGTCCTGGCGCGCTCCTTGAGACCGGGCAGGGCTGCCAGCAGCATCGCTCTTTCGGCCTGGTTCGGCTCCAGCGGAACCGCGCCGCGCGTTTCGATATAGGGCAAGGTATCGAGGAACTGCGCCAGAAGCGTCGCATCGTCGCTGTTGCGCATGTGAACGCCGTTGAGCGCCTCAAGCTTGGCGTAATCGAACCGTGCGGCGCCCTTGTTGACGTCCTCGATCTCGAACCAGCCGACCATGTCCGCGGTGCTCATCACCTCGTCGTCGCCATGGCTCCAGCCGAGGCGGGCAAGATAGTTGCGCAACGCTTCCGGCAGGTAGCCCATCGCGCGATAGGCCTCGACGCCGAGCGCGCCATGGCGCTTCGACAGCTTCGCGCCATCAGCACCGTGGATCAGCGGGATATGCGCCATGACCGGCACATCCCAACCCATCGCCTCATAAATAACGGTCTGGCGCGCGGCATTGGTCAGGTGGTCGTCGCCACGGATGATGTGGGTGACGCCCATATCGTGGTCGTCGACAACGACGGCGTGCATGTAAGTCGGATTGCCGTCCGACCGCAGGATGATGAAGTCGTCGAGGTCCTTGTTGGGAAAGCGGACGTCGCCCTGCACACGGTCGCGCACCAGCGTCTCGCCTTCCTGCGACGCCTTGATGCGGATGGCGGGCTTGACGCCGGCCGGCGCCTCGGACGGGTCGCGATCGCGCCAGCGCCCGTCGTAGCGAGGGGGCAATCCCTTCGCCCGCGCGTTCTCGCGCATCTCGTCCAGTTCCTGCGGCGTGGCGTAGCAGTGATAGGCCTTGCCGGAGCGCACCAGTTCCTCCGCCACCTCGCGATGGCGGGGCGCACGAGCGAACTGCGACACCGGCTCGCCGTCCCATTCGAGGCCGAGCCATTTCAATCCGTCGAGGATCGCGTCGGTCGCCGCGTCGGTCGAGCGTTCTCGGTCGGTATCCTCGATGCGCAGAAGCATCACGCCGCCGGTGTGCTTCGCATAGAGCCAATTGAAAAGCGCGGTGCGCGCGCCGCCGATGTGCAGATAGCCGGTGGGCGAGGGCGCGAAGCGGGTGACGACCTTTTCGGACATGTCTTCCTGCCTGTGAGATGAAAGGGCGGCGATGAGGCCGCGAGGTGGTCTTTTGCTGGCGCTCATGTAGCATAGCGACTTCAGCGTGCAAGCGGTTACCGGGACGGGGCGCGGCATGGCGGGAGACGCGACAGGGACGGTCGACGAGCGCCTCCTGCTGGGGGGCGGGGTGTCTGCGCGTTCCGTCGGCGAGCCAACACCGGCGCCTGCACGAACTGCGCGCGTTGCGCGCGGTTGGCCGTCGGGCCAACCGCTTGCAGAACTCAGGGCCGGGTTCGGACGCGCATTCGAGCACGAGGTCGAGCACGGCAATACCTTTCTCTTCGTGCCGGTGCTGCTGGCGGCTGGCGCTCTCGCCTATTTTTCCAGCGCGCAGGAGCCGGGCTTCCTGCCGCTGCTTCTGGGGCTTGGAGTGCTCGGCGGGCTGGCGGCCAAATCGTATTCGCGGCCTGCGGTGCGGGCGACACTTCTGGCCGCGACATTGACGATTGCCGGTATGCTGGCTGCAAAGATCGAGACATGGCGGGCGCAGACCCCGATGCTCGGCGCCGAGATCACGACGATGCTGACCGCGCGCGTCGTGCGTGTCGAGCATCAGGCGTCGGGACGCGCGCGGCTGACTCTGGACGTCATCGCCACCGAGCGACCGGAATTGCGCTATGCGCCCGAGCGGGTGCGGGCGACCGCGCGTTCGATCCCGGACGGGCTGCGACCGGGGGACGTCGTGCGAGGCGTGACGCGACTGATGCCCGCGTCCGGGCCGGTGCGGCCGCTAAGCTATGATTTCTCCTTCCGCAGCTATTTCGATGGTATCGGCGCGGTCGGGTTCTTCCTCTCGACGCCCGAGCCCGCGGAGGGAGACTGGCCTCAGCCGTCTTTGACAATGACCTCAGCCGCCTGGATCGAAGACTGGCGACAGCGGATGGCGACGCGCATCGAGACGAGCATCGGCGGGCCGGAAGGCGCGATCGCGGCTGCCCTGATCACCGGCATTCGCGCCGGCATACCGGAGGAGATCAACGAGGCGCTACGGATCGTCGGCCTCTACCACGTCATCTCGATCTCCGGCCTGCACATGGCGCTGGTGGCGGGCACGCTGATGGTGTCGTTACGCGGCGGCTTTGCGCTGTTTCCTTCCTTTGCCATGCGCAGGCCGGCCAAGAAATATGCCGCCGGTGCTGCGCTCGCCGCCACCGCCTTCTACCTGCTTATCTCCGGGGCAGACGTGGCCGCGCAGCGCTCCTTCATCATGCTGGCGGTGATGCTGACGGCCGTGCTGTTCGACCGCGCGGCGCTGACCATGCGCAATCTGGCGATCTCGGCGATCATTATCCTCGTGCTCGCGCCACACGAGGTCATCGGCCCGTCGTTCCAGATGTCGTTCGCGGCAACGGCCGCACTGGTCGCGGCCTATGCGGCCTGGACCGCGCGCCGTGCCCGGCGCAGAACGGTGCAGAAACGGGATCGGGGCCCGGTCGCCGCAGCATTGCTGACCGGCGCGCGTTACGCCGCAGGCCTGTCGATGACCTCTGTCATCGCGGGACTCGCAACGGCGTTATTCACGGCATGGCATTTTCAGCAGGTGTCGCCCATGGGTCTGTTCGCAAACCTGGCGGCAATGCCGATCGTGTCGGTCATCGTCATGCCGATGGCGGTGCTGTCCGCGCTGGCAATGCCCTTCGGCCTCGACGGGCCGCCACTGTGGCTGATGGGGCAGGGCATCGCCGCCATGAATGCCATTGCAATCTGGCTGGCCGAGCGGTCGGTGTTCGACGCTACCGGCGCAATCGCCCTTCCGGCGGTACTGGCGCTCACGGCGGCGCTGGCGATCCTGACGATGGCGGGCAGCAGATTGCGCTGGACAGCAGTGCCCCTGGCGATTGCCGGGCTTGCGCTATTGCTCTTCTCGCGGGCGGCTCCGGACGTGCTGGTGTCGGAGGACGGACGGCTGATCGCCATGAAAATGGAAGACGGCCGCGTCGCGGTCAACAGAAGCCGGCCAAGGGCGTTCACCATGCAGAACTGGCTGGGAGCGCTGGGCGCCACTGAGATCGCGCGGCCGGGCAGGGCACCAAACGAGGAAGGGATGCCGTCGGGCGACGATCTGCAAGCAGCGGGCGGCGCCTTCCTGTGCACGACGGCGGGTCTTTGCGCGGCCCGACACGAGAGCGGCGCGGTCATCGCCCATGCGCCGGACGCGGCTTCCGCGGCGCCCGCTTGCGGTCATGCGGCACTGATCGTCGTCGATGACGCGACCGCGGGCTCTCCATGCGCAGCCGGAGAAGCAGTCGCTATCACGAAGCGCGATCTGGCGCGGCGCGGCAGCGCTGAAATCGTCTTCAACCGGGCCATGGCGCGTTCGGATATTCGCTTCGCCATTCCGGAACCCCACCGGCAATGGCACCAGCATCGAGCCTTCTCACGCGAGGCAAGGGGGCTGGCACCCTGGCGGCGGGTGGCCGACGCACCGGAATGAACGACCAGCCCAGAGACTGCGTCAAGGAAGTGGCCCGAAGGAAAGAGGGCAGGTCGAACGCGCCACGAGGCACGATCCCGCAATCAATAGCGGCGAATAAGCCCCACCAGCCGGCCCTGCACCTTGACACGATCAGGACCGAAGATGCGGGTCTCATAGGCCGGATTGGCCGCTTCGAGCGCGATCGAGGCACCCTTGCGCCGGAAGCGCTTCAACGTCGCTTCCTCCTCATCGACCAAGGCAACGACGATGTCGCCGGGGCTGGCCGTCTGGGCGTTGCGGATAATGACAGTGTCGCCGTCGAAGATGCCGGCGTCGATCATCGAATCGCCCTTGACCTCCAAAGCATAGTGCTCGCCGCCCGACAGCATCTCAGGTGGCACCGCGATCGAATGGGTCTTGTGCTGGATGGCGTCGATAGGCACGCCCGCCGCAATTCGGCCCATGACGGGAATCGACACCGAGGCCGGAGTATCGTCATTGCCGGGCGCCTGAACGCGCGCCGGTTCTGGCAAGCGGCCGAGGCTGCCCTGAATGACGCTGGGCGAGAACTTCTTTGCGGCGTTGAGGCCTGGCGCAATCGAATCGGGCAGGCGCAGCACTTCAAGCGCACGGGCGCGATTGGGCAGCCGGCGGATGAAACCGCGTTCCTCCAGCGCCGTGATCAGCCGGTGAATGCCGGACTTTGATGCGAGGTCGAGCGCCTCCTTCATTTCGTCGAAAGACGGCGGGATACCCGACTCCTTCAGTCGTTCGTGGATGAAGAGCAGCAGTTCGTGTTGCTTGCGCGTCAGCATCGCCTACCCCTGGGAATCGTTTCAAACAAAACCAGAACAAACACTATCTGTTCCAGTTGTGTTCCGCAACACTTTAAATTTTAATGAATGCGTTGACGATTTGTTCAGCGTAACATCAGAACGCGGCAAGGATCGCCGGTGCGTGCGGCCGCGGCGTGAGGCGGCCGCACGATGAGCCCGTTGGCATCCGCCATGGTGCGCATCATCGACGAATCCTGCGTCGCGAACGGGTTCGCGATCAAACCGTCCACGTCGCGCGGCAACACCTCGGCCCGGACATAATCCTGACGCGTGTCGTTGGCCTTGAGATCGGCGCCAAGGATTGCGTCGCGCATGTCGGCTGCAAACGGCCGGCCACCGAGCCGAGCGACCAGCGGGCGGAGGAACAAATGGGAACAGACGAGGCTGGATACCGGATTTCCCGGCAGGCCGAGCACCCGCATGGCGCCGAGATGGCCGAACATCAACGGTTTTCCGGGCCGCATGGCGATCTTCCAGAAGGCGAGGTCCATCCCTGCGGCAGCCAGAACCGAGCGGACAAGGTCGTGGTCGCCGACCGAGGCACCGCCAAGCGTGACCAGTACGTCGGCGCCAGCCTCCTTAGCCCTGTCGACCGCTTGGCGGGTCAGGTCGGCGTCGTCGGGGACGATGCCTAGATCGAGGGGAACCCCGCCGTCTGCCGCGACGATGGCTGCGGCCGCATAGCTGTTGGAGGCGACGATCTGGTCGGGGCCCGGCACGTCGCCCGGCGGAACCAACTCGCTGCCCGTGGCGAGGATGGCGACGAGCGGACGACGAACGACGGGCACGACAGCATGGTTCGCTGCCGCGGCGAGACCCAGCGCAGCCGGGTCGAGCACCCGCGCGGCGCGCAGCAACGATTGTCCCGCGGCAAAGTCGAGACCTAACCGTCGGATATGGCGGCCGCGCGGCGTCGCCTCTGTCGCGCCGATCCTACCGTGCTCGTCAACCCTCGCGTCCTCCTGCAGGAGGATCGTATCGGCACCGGGCGGGACAGGAGCGCCCGTGAAGATGCGCACCGCCTGACCGGCGCCGACCTCCCCGACAAAGCGGCGGCCGGCGATTGATTCGCCAATCACGTTGAGCTGGTTCGAAGGGTCGGCGATGTCGGCGGCGCGCACGGCGTAACCGTCCATGGCCGAGGCGTCGAAGGGCGGCTGGGTGCGCAGCGCGACGAGATCCGCGGAGAGCACGCGGCCGGCCGCTTCCGCAAGCGGAACCCGTTCGGACGGCAGCGGGCCTGTGCCGTCAAGCAGCCGGGCCAGCGCCTCGTCGACGGGCAGAAGGCCGGCCATCAGCCTGGCTCGGCGCGGTAGTCGCCCGACTTGCCGCCGGTTTTCTCCAGCAGCCTGATGTCGGAGATCGTCATCGAACGATCGATCGCCTTGGCCATGTCGTAGATGGTCAGGCAGGCGACCGAGGCAGCCGTCAGCGCCTCCATTTCGACACCCGTCTTGCCGGATACGCGAGCCAGCGCGGTGACGCGCAGGCCCGGCAGCGCCTCGTCGGCCTCGATGTCGACGGAAACCTTGGTCAGCAGCAATGGATGGCAGAGCGGGATCAGATCCGACGTGCGCTTGGCGGCCATGATCCCGGCGAGGCGGGCGGTGCCAAGCACATCGCCCTTCCTGGCGTCGCCGGCGAGAATGACGGCGAGCGTTTCGGGAAGCATGCGCACCGCGCCGCTGGCGACGGCGGTGCGCTCGGTCTCGGCCTTGGAGCCGACATCCACCATGTTGGCCTCGCCGCTGGCGCCCAGGTGGGTGAGGCTGCCCGCGGCCATGACGGTCAGGCCCCGGCTGTGGCGTGCAGGTCGCCGCCAAGCAGCGCGCGCGTCGCAGCTGCGACGTCGTGCTGCCGCATCAGGCTTTCGCCGACAAGGAAGGTGGAGATTCCCGAACGCGCCAGTCGGTCGCAGTCGGCGTAAGCGAGGATGCCGCTCTCGCCAACGGCGATGCGATCCGCCGGTATCAGCGGCGCGAGCCGTTCGGAGGTTTCCAGGCCGACTTCAAAGGTACGCAGATTGCGATTGTTGACGCCGATCAGTGGCGAGGCAAGCCGGAGCGCGCGCTCCAGCTCAGCCTCGGCGTGGACTTCGATCAGAACGTCCATGCCGATCGAGAAAGCCTCGTCTTCCAGCGCGCGCGCCTCGTCGTCGGACAGGCTGGCCATGATGACCAGAATGGCGTCGGCGCCCCAGGCACGCGCCTCGTGAACCTGATACGGCTCGAACATGAAGTCCTTGCGCAATGCAGGCAGTGAGCAGGCGTCGCGCGCGGCGGCAAGGAATTCAGGCGCCCCCTGGAAGGAAGGGCGATCGGTGAGCACAGACAGGCAGGCAGCACCGCCCGCCTCGTAGGCGCGGGCCAGCGCCGGCGGATCGAAATCGGGACGGATGAGACCCTTGGACGGGCTCGCTTTCTTGATTTCCGCTATCAGCGCGAACCGGCCGGCCTCCAGCTTCGCCCGGAGCGCATCCGCGAACCCGCGCGGCGGCGCGGCGTCGGCGGCGCGCGTCTTGATCTCGGCCAGCGGCAGGGCGGTTTTGGCGGCCGCGATCTCCTCGCGCTTGTACGCCTCGATCCTGCGCAGGATGTCGGTCATCGCCCGGCCTCGCGGTTGGAGACGTGGACCAGCATTTCGAGTGCGGATGCGGCCGATCCGCTGTCAATTGAATGCGAAGCTATTTCAATGCCTTCGTTAAGTTCTTTCACCTTTCCGGCGACAACCAGCGCGCCGGCGGCGTTCAGGACGGCTATGTCGCGGTAGGCACCTGACTCACCTGCCAGCACGCCGCGCAGCGCCCTGGCGTTGTGGGCCGCGTCGGCGCCCTTCAGGTCTTCGGGGCGGACACGGGCCAAGCCGGCATCCTCCGGCTTTACCTCGAATGTGCGCACCTTGCCGCCCTTCAGCTCCGCCACAAGGGTGGTGCCGGCCGTCGTCATCTCGTCCAGCCCGTCGCCGTGGACGACCCAGACGCTGTCGGCGCCAAGATCCTTCAGCACATAGGCGATCGGCTCCACCCATTGCGCGGCGAAAACGCCGACAAGCTGGCGCTTCACGCCGGCCGGGTTGGAGAGGGGGCCGAGCAGGTTGAAGATGGTGCGCGTGCCGAGTTCGACCCGCGACGGGCCGACATGGCGCATCGCCGAATGATGAGCCGGAGCGAACATGAAGCCGACGCCCGCCTCGCGGATGCAGGCGGCGATAATTTCGGGGCCGATCTCGATGTTGACGCCGAGGGCGGCGAGCGTGTCGGCCGCGCCCGATTTGGACGACAACGCACGGTTGCCATGCTTGGCGACCGGCACGCCGGCGCCCGCCACGATGAAGGCGGCGCAGGTCGACACGTTGTAGGAGCCGGAGGCGTCGCCGCCGGTGCCGACGATGTCGATGGCGTCCGAAGGAGCTGCGACCGGCAGCATCTTTGCCCGCATCGTCGCCACTGCTCCGGCGATCTCATCGACGGTTTCGCCGCGGGTGCGCAGCGCCATCAGGAAGCCGCCGATCTGGCTCGGGGTCGCCTCGCCGGACATCATGATGTCGAAGGCTTGACGCGCCTCGTCGAACGTCAGCGGCGTTCCGTTGGCTACCTTGGCGATGTGTGCCTTCAAGTCGCTCATCGTGTCTAGAAGCTCAATGCCTGCTGGACGGCGTTGCGATCGATGGTGACGGAATACTGCGTCTGGAGCCGCGCGACGAGCTGGTCGAGGAGGTCGTCAGCGAGGCTGCTGGCGAGCTGTTGCCGTGTTTCCTCCGGAATGGCGTCCGGCCCCGCGTCGACGGGAGCGAATACCTCCGAAACCAGGAACACGATCTGCGTGCCCTCGCTGGGGCCAGCAACCACGCCGGTATCGCCGTTTGCCACCGCGAAGGCCGCCGCCACTCCGGCGTCGCCGAGGTCGGCGTCGTTGGCGTCGCGCTTCAGGCCACGCTTGGTCTGGGACTGAAGCCCCAACACGGCGGCGATCTCCGAGAGCGGCTTGCCGTCGTGCAGCTCGACGCGATGCTCCTCGGCCTTTGCCGCAAGCAGAGTGTCGGCCTCACGCGCGGTCCAATCGGTTGCGACCTGATCGCGCACCTCATCAAGAGTACGGTCGCGAGCAGGGGTGATGTCGTCGACCTCATAGAAGACGTAACCGATCGAGCCGACGTTGAGAGGCGGGTTCTCCATGCCGACCTCTGCCTCGAAGGCCTCGCGCAGCAAAGCGTTCGATTCGGGGATGTCGGTGAGGACGGTGCCCTCGGGCGTGCGGCCGCTGCGGTCGATGGCATCGATGGTGACGACGGTCAGGCGCTGTCTGGCAGCTGCTTCGGCCATCGATTCGCCGGCCGCGCGGGCGTCCTCGTAAGCGTCGTGGACCTCGGGTACGAGGCGGTTCGCCTCGTCAAGCGCGAGATCGCTGCGGATGCTGTCTGCGACCTCCTCGAAGGGACGGACGTTCTCCGGCGTGATCTCGGTGACGCGCAGCAGGATCGGACCGAAGGAGCCGGCGACGACGTCGCTCACCTCATTCGCATCGACAGAGAAGGCCGCCTCGGCGACGGCCGGGTCGGCGATGCGGGCACGCTCGAACGTGCCGAGCAGCACGTCGGCCATGGTCTTACCTTCGGCAGTGACGATGTCCTCGAAACTCTCGCCGCCGCGAATGCGCGCCAGCGCCGATTCGGCGGCGTCCTGATCGGCAAACACGATCTGCTCGATACGGCGGCGCTCGGCGGTGGTGAACCGGTCGCGGTTGCGGTCGTAGTAAGAGCGCGCGTCGTCCTCCGAGATGGAGGACGGGTCTACGATGTCCTCGGGCGAAAGGCGGATATAGGAGATGCGCCGGTATTCGGGCGCGGCATAGCTGGACTTGTTCTCCTCGAACCATGCCTCCAGCACTGCCTGCGACGGCGGCTCGACCGGCTCCACCAGACTGCGCGGCAACGGAAGATAGGCAACGGTACGGGTCTCGCCGCTGTGCAGCGACAGCGCTTCAAGGAAGGCGTCGGGTACGGTCATGCCATCGGAGACGGCTTCAACGATCTGCTGCCGGATGGCGACCTGCTCGCGGCTCTGAAGGTAGTCCTGGGGGCGCATGCCGATCTGGCGCAGAACGAACTCGAACTGCATGCGGTTGAAACGTCCGTCGGGTCCGTGGAAAGCAGGGTCTTCGGCCGTCAGCGCCGCCAGACGGTCGCGCGACAGGCCAAGCCGCATCTCGCGAGCCTGCTCGTCCAGCACGGCTCCGGCGATGAGTTGCGCCAGAACCTGATTGTCGATGCCGAAGGCTTGCGCCTGCTCGCGGGTGATCGGCACGCCGAACTGTTCCGACAGCAGCCTCAGCTGCCGGTCGTAAGCGAGCCGGTATTCGAGGATCGATACCTTGGTGTTGCCGACCTGCAGCACATTTGAGCCCAATCCACCGAAGATCTGTCC
>Ga0307505_10001217_pt1 | contig 22051 bp, 15 predicted proteins | sample 23_S_MG_FD_202183 | JGI IMG/M metagenome (GOLD analysis project Ga0307505, IMG submission 202183) | Soil microbial communities from Populus trichocarpa stands in riparian zone in the Pacific Northwest, United States - 23_S | ecosystem: Environmental > Terrestrial > Soil > Riparian zone > Trees...
CGCGGCACAATTGATCGGGCGCGGTGAACTCAGACAACCCATCGACATTCAGACCGGCGATGAGCTTCAAGATTTGGCCGACGAGTTCAATCGAATGAACCGCCAATTGGAGGCCGCCTTTGCAGGCCTGACCGATCAAGTGACCATTAAAACGCAACAAGTGGAGTCCCTGCTTCACTCGACGGACCAGATCCTGGATGCAGTCCCAACCCCGATCATCATGGTCGATCAAGACGAACAGGTGCGGTACATCAATCGGGGCGGACGCGACTCCTTTCAGGCCATACTTGATTCGACTCAATCAATCCCGTTGTTCGACATACTTCCCGTCGATGCCGCTGTTCGAGAGCACCTGCGAAAAGAATTCAGACGCGCGCAAAGCGGAGACAGCGCCGCACCCGCGTCCGGGGCAGAGGACACCGCGGTCGTCAACACCCCCCGTGACCCGTTGGCCCCCATGATGGGAACAGAGAAACCAGACAATCGACAGGAGATTCAGATTGGCACCCGGCGGTATCACTATCAGTGGTTCCACATGGCGGGGAGAAACCAGGGAGAGGATCGGATCGGTCTTGTCTTCAGGGATACGACCGATGACAGCCGTCTCCAAGATCAACTCATCCAAGCCGAGAAATCAGGCAGCCTGGGCACTCTCACAGCCGGAATCGGACATGAGTTGAACAATCCGCTCTTTGGAATTCTCGGACTGGGAGAAGCCATCGAAGATGAAGCCAATCTCGACCGCGTCAGATCCTATGCCCGCGACATCGTCCAACATGGCCGTCGAATGGCCGCTATCATTCGAGACTTCACTGGCGTCACAGCCCGCGAGACATCGGACCAACGGCAACCGGTTCACCTCGAACAGGAACTCGATCAGGCCATCGCGACACTCACGGGCGGCATGGACGCCTCGGGACTCACGATCCAGAGAACATACGCGGGAGACACCTGTGTGCTGGCCCTCCCCGACCAACTCAGACAGGCATTTACGAATGTGTTGATGAATGCCATTCAGGCCATGAAAGGCCGCGGTGTCTTATCTCTCTTGACCTCACTCACCGAGACATCCGTCGTCACCACGATCGCGGATTCCGGCCCCGGCATTCCGAAACAGCATCTGTCCAAAGTTTTCGACCCCTTCTTTACCACCAAAGGACAGGGAGAAGGGTCCGGACTGGGCCTGACCGTCGCGCGACGCATCATCAAGAAATTTGGAGGGGACATCAGAATCGAAAGCCAGGAAGGGAACGGCACCACGTGCATCGTGACTCTCCCGGTGATTCCGCTTCTGCCGCCCACACAGGAGGCTTCATGCACCGAGTCAACATCTCGCTCTGCGCCGCAACCCTCACCGTCCTGATCTTCGGACTGTGGTGGGGGCTCTATCCCCTCTCCGCAAAGGAACGCCCCGGATCGTCCGGCATCCCGCCGGAGAAAGCCGCGGCCTATATCTACGCCGTCATCAAGGCCGATCGCGCGTTGTACACGACGGAAATCGTCAATCGGCTTCAGGCGAAAGGCGTCACCACGGCGTCCGAACATTGGGAGCAAGAGAACGCTCTCATGCTGCCGGCCCAGTTTCTTCAGCATTCAGGCAAACTGGCAGCCGAGGGTGGGAGCGGTATCCGGTATCGACTGATCGGTCTCTGGCCTATTTACCGGCGCAACGCTCCGGCGAGCGACCTGGAGCGCAACGCGCTGGAATCTCTCCGGAAGAATCCCGACCTGCCGGTCACCGGAATCGTGACCAGCGGACGCCAACAATTTTTTCAGGCGATCTATCCCGACCTCGCCGTCTCACCAGTCTGTATCGACTGCCACAACGGTCATCTGCTCAGCCCGAAACGGGACTTTAAGCTCAACGATGTGATGGGCGGGATCGCCATCACCATTCCGCTGGAATAGGGATATCGATGACTGCGCGAGACAAGCGAGACAGGCTGCCGAATAACTATGTTGGAACCCAAGAACTTTAGCGAGCGGTCAATCGCATGCGAGCCGAATAGGTCCTGTGTGCAAGGATCACTGCTCACAGCACAGGGAGGAAAAACGGCCGAACCATCAGGGCGGTCTAATACCGGAACAACAGAAAGAGAGCAAAAAGCACGGCAGTGAAGAACTGCGGCTTCGTCATGGATTGGATGCGAACAGGAGAGGACCGGCAGACCTATCGGTGCGCGTCGCCACCGGACTCTTTGTCAAGCACCACGACCTGCTTGGCCCGGTGTGCCGAGAGGTCAGTGACGCTGCCCGGCAACTTCGGAAGGTCGTCGGACCAGGCGGCGACTCCCATATCCGTTGTGCCTTGGAGCTTGGCGCCTTCTTCCATGATAAGCACCGGCGTCAGGACTTCTCCGATGAGCGTGGCGGTCTTCAACAGCTGGACTCGCTCATTCGCCGTCACCTTCGCCTTAATGCGACCGCTGCTGACCACCGTGCCGCACGTGATCGATCCCTGCACCAATCCATCCTCGCCGATGATCACCTGTCCCTTAGTCTGAATTTCGCCGTCGAGGCGGCCATCGATCCGCACCGTCCCTTCGACATGAATCTCGCCTTTCAACACCACCCCTTTGGCCAAGAGGGTAATGTTGTCGTCTCCAGCAAAACTATTATTTCTCATGCGTCATTCCCCCTTCACACCCGATCCATTGACGCCAGCATACACCATTCGTCTTCGTGAGGACTAGGAGAATCCAAAAGTATGTCGGAGCCGTTCCCATATTCCCCCTCCATGTACCTCACAATACACGCTGGGTTCCGTACCCTCGATAAACACTTCCGATACCTGCTCGGGACATTGAGACGTGGCCAACTGCCCGGTCTTTGGATCGATGTTGCGAGCGACGACACCGATCGGCATCACGAATGCGGGGACAGTGGGCGGGATGATCCTGCGCGCGAGATCCATCCAAATCGGCAGGGCCGCCTGCGATCCCGTGAGACGCAGAGGTCGTTCATCGTCGAATCCTACCCAGACCCCGATGACCACATCGGACGTGTACCCGACAAACCAGGCGTCGCGATAGCCGTCGGTTGTGCCGGTTTTCCCGGCCACCGAACCTTGGAGTCCGATCGCTCGGGCTTTGCTCGCAGTGCCCCGCTGGATGACGCCTTCGAGAAGAGACGTCAACACATACGCCCCTTGAGGCGAGACCGCCTGTTGCCGATCCGGCACGCTATTCCAGACAATATCTCCCTGTCGATCTCTCGTCGATCGCACCGCAGCCGGCTTGACGGCAATCCCTCCGTTGGCGACCGTTCCATACGCCGCCGTGATTTCAATCAACGATACCGACGAACTGCCCAAGGCCACCGACGAGAGATCGTTACCGATGGCGCTCGTCACGCCAAGACGATGCAGCAACTGCACGATCGGCTTCGCCCCCAGGGTTTTGGCTGCCCGCACCGCCGGCACATTGAACGACTGTTCCAATGCGCTCCGCACAGAGACAGGCCCGTGAAATTGTTTGTCGTAGTTCTGCGGAGACCAGGGACCGGTCTCGGACTCAAAGGTCACCGGCTCGTCCACCAGCAAACTCGCTGCGGTCAACTGACCGGCCTGCCCCTCACGAGCCGCTTCCAACGCCGCAAGATAGACAAAGGGTTTGAAGAGCGAGCCCGGTTGGCGCCGCGCCTGAACGGCGCGATTGAATTGACTCCGCCGGTAATCCCGCCCTCCCACCAGCGCCAGAATCGACCCGGTCTTGGGATCGAGCACCACTACCGCCCCTTGCACCGGCTCCATGGCACTCTTGAGATGGGGATGCGCAGCCTCTAACTTGGCCAGTCCTTTCTCCAACGATTCGGTGGCCGCCTGCTGAACCATCGAATCCAACGTGCTATCGATCCGCAAGCCTTCGGGCAAGGGAACCACGCCGGCGTCCTCCACCTGGCGAAGCACAGCATCGACGAAGTACGGCGCATCGGTCAGGACATCCTCCGACGGAGTCACGCGCACCGGTTCATTCATCGCCCGTTTCCAGACCTCTTCCGTCAGGAGCCCTGTCTCACGCAGCCGCCGCAACACGACATCGCGACGCTGCTTCGCCGATTCGGGATGCTTCGTCGGCGCGTAACTATTGGGCCCCTTGATCAAGCCGGCGATCATCGCGATCTCTTCGACCGTCAATTCTTGAAGGGTCTTGCCGAAATAGCGATGGGCGGCTTCGCGCACCCCAAAGATCGAGACGAATCCCGCCTGCCCAAGATAGATTTCATTCAGATAGCTTTCGAGAATATCCTGTTTCGTATATTTCACCTCCAGTACCAATGCCGCCAGGGCCTCCTTGAATTTGCGCCCCATCGTCCGCTGCGGTGAGTAAAATAAATTTTTCGCCAGCTGCTGCGTGATCGTGCTGCCGCCCTGCACCACCCCGCCCTTCGTAAAGTTAGTCCAGACCGCCCGTCCAACGGCAACCGGATCGATGCCGAAATGGGAATAGAAGCGGCGATCTTCAATGGTCAGGACCGTCTCAACGATCTGGGGAGGAATCTGCGCCAACGGAATCCACTCGCGCACCTGGCGCGACTCACCACGCACCCCACTCAGGAGTTCCGGTTCCAGAAAGATGGAAAAGAGCGGCGTCCCATCAAGGGGAGACAGCACCTCCACCACTCGTCCCTGATCCAACGACAACGTCACCATCGTCGCCCCGACATAGCTCTCCGGCTGCGAATGAAGATAGATCGTCAGGGCCTCCTCGGTCAGCTGATAGTCTCCGGGAGACTGCACCGTCTTCACTTGCCGATAGCCCAGCCGTTGCAGCCGCTCAGGAAGGCGGCTGTGCGCGAGCGAAAGATCGGAGTGCAGCAGGAAGGGCGCGCTGTACAAACGCAGCGGAGGATGCTCGTCGCTCTTGGGCAGAGCAAGAAAGGTCGCCAAATACGCGCCATACGCAACCACGACGAGGCCGAGCGCGGCAACGAGACCTGCCAGGACCAGGCTCGCATATGTCACCCATCGTGTAGGTCTATTCATCGTTCAGGACCTCGACACAGCATAATCGCAAGCGGGACGAGCGAGAAGAGCGAGACAAGCGCGACGAGCAAGAGAAAAGAAGGTTCAGGGTTCGAAGTTTCAGAAAATACGAACCGCCGCGCTCGGGACTATGAACCTTACGCCTCGGCTCATGCACGATGCAATTCTCTCGCCCGTCATGCTCGTCGCGCTTGTCCCGCATGTCTCGCGCTTCATGCCTTATGAGTTCCGACCTTCTGAGGAAGCAGGGAACCGACAACCATCCCAGCCCCCGCCATGAGAAAGCCGGCCAGTTGCGGCGGCCAGATCGAATCGCTGGAACCGAAGATTTCCAGCGCCAGCCACGTCGTCAGTCCGGCCGCGATGGCGCAGAGGGCTCCCTGTGTGGTCGCGCGAGACCAGTAGAGACCGGCTGCAAGCGGCACAAAGGCCGCCACCAACGTGACTTTGTAGGTATTGACGAGCATCGAATAGATGCTGGCGTCTGACATCAGCGCGATCGTCAAATCGACCGCGGCAAAGATCATCAAGACCAGGCGCATGATCCGCAAGAACTGTCGATCGGTGACGTCCGGCCACACGCGCTTGATGACGTTTTCGCTCAGGGTCACCGAGGGGGCGAGCAACGTCGCGCTCGAACAGCTCATGACCGCCGAAAGTACCGCTCCGAAAAATAGAATCTGCGCGACGATCGGCGTATGTTGAAGGACGAGTGTCGGCAACACCAGTTGCGAATCTTCCACGAGTAGGCGCCCAAACTTTTCCGGATCGATCAGCGTGGCCGAATAGGCGAGGAACATCGGGACGAAGCAGAACAGAAAATAGATCCCTCCGCCAAGGACTGAACCACGCACCGCCGTCCGCTCGTCTTTCGCCGAAGTGATGCGCTGAAACACATCTTGCTGGGGAATCGATCCCAGCATCATCGTGATACCTGCGCCGATGAAAGGGATCCACGCGTTGAGACTCGCCGGTGGAAAGAAATCCAACTTTCCCGCCTGCGCCGCATGCTCCACCACCACACCAACCCCGCCCGTCAGCCCGCTCACGACAGAAGCAATATAGAGCAGCCCACCCATGATGACGCTAATCTGAACAAAATCGAGAATGGCCACGGAGAACATGCCGCCGAAGATCGTATAGGTCAACACGATGACCGCACCGAGCACCATTCCGAGTGGCTGGCTTACTGCCCCGTCAGTCACGACGTTGAACACCAAACCCAACACTTTGAACTGAGCCGCGACCCACCCCAGATACGACGCCACGACGCAGAGGGTGCAGAGCACTTCTACCGTTTGGTTGTACCGGAGCCGGTAGTAGTCTCCGACGGTCAGAAGGTTCAGTCGATACAACCGCGGGGCAAAGAACAATCCGGCCAGGATCAAACACAAACTCGCGCCGAACGGATCAGCAACGACCCCGCGCAAGCCATCCTTGACAAAGGTCGCCGGCATCCCCACCACGGCCTCCGCGCCGAACCAAGTCGCGAAGACCGTCGCGGTGACGATCGGCAGCGGCAAACTCCTACCGGCCACCGCAAAATCTTTTGCGGTATGGACCCGCCTGGCGGCAGCCAGTCCGATCCCCACCGACACCAGTAAATAGAGAACGACGAATCCAAGAATCATGAAAAGAGTTTAGGCATAGGTGTGGGCGGATTCTAGCGAGGCGGCGGTACGGGCGCAACGCGCAGAGCAAATCCGGTTCATCTGGCTCAACCAAATACACGAGACACACCGAACAAACAAGACCAATCAACAAGGCCTCTGTTCCCTCGATCAATCACATGGTAGGCTAATAGCAGTTGTACTGGGAGGGAGGCCTATGAACAATCGCGCAATTCAAGGGATACGCTCCTCTCGGAAGACAACTCAACTGTGGCCACAACTCTTCATCGGCGCGATCGGAATCGCGACGGTGTTGACCGGGCTACCGGCCTACGCGAGCGAATCGCAGACACTATGGGAATGTTCGAATTATACCGGCGATGCCCACACCCGTTGTTTGGAAGCTTTCGCGCAAACGCAGCAGAACCAGATCGCCGAACTCCAAGGAAAGGTACAAGCTCAACAAGAAACGATCAATAGTCTGAAAGCTCAGGCCGACCGCCAGGCCTCCGCGAATGCCGATCTGCAACGCCAACTGGCACGACCACCTGCCGTCGTGCAAGCAGTTCCTCCTTTCTACACGTATCCCCCTGTAGGGCTAGGGCTCAGTCTCAACTTCGGGGGTCCTGGGATTTATGGAGCTCCATTTTACTATCCTCCGTTCGCGTTTGGCCCGCCCTTCTATGGACTACGCTACCGGAGCTACTACGGTTGGTAGCAAGATCGAACAGCCGTCGGTTCGTCCGCTTTATGCCTAGCCCGCATTATTCATGACAGTTCGCGGCGAAATCGCTGAGCCGCGTCGCGAGACCGGCGCGCGGAGCCCAGGGACTGGCTCCGCTGCCTGCGGCGGTGCCTGGCCCTCAGACGGGGACAGGCGCCAAAAGAAGGGCGCCAGCCCCCAACAGTACGGTGAGGGCCCGAGGGGCGAGCCCGCCGGCCGAAGGGCTCGTCGTAGCAGCGGATCGGCGATTACAGCAGAAGTGTTCATGAATAATGCGGGCTAGACACAATTGTCTTGATCCACAACGCAACATCGCATACCCTCGACAGATCTGGGCTTTACAGCAACAGCCCCGTTGCGGCCACACATAATAAAGAAAGGACAGCTCATGCGCTTCGTTGTCTCCTGTTTAGTGACCATGCTCTGCCTTGGGACCACTGCGGCCTTCGCGGCAACCCCAGAGCCCACGACCGATGAACAAAAGACCCTCTATGCCTTGGGATTAGCCATCAGCCAATCGCTCGGAACCTTCAATCTGAACGAGTCTGAACTTGACCTCGTGAAATCCGGCCTCACCGATGGAGTCCTCAAAAAGACCCCCAAGGCAGACCTCCAGACATTCGGCCCGAAAATTCAACAACTGCAACAGGCCCGCGCCTCGGTCGTCGCAGAAACGGAAATGAAAGCGGGGGCCGCGTTCCTCGCAAAAGCCGCGGCAGAATCAGGCGCCAAGAAAACCGAGTCCGGCGCGATCCTCACGACCATCAAGGAAGGAAAAGGCGCGACCCCGAAAGTCACGGATACGGTAAAGGTGCACTATCACGGAACCCTGACCGACGGAACGGTTTTTGATAGCTCCGTCAAGCGGGGCGAGCCGGCCACGTTTGGACTCAATCAAGTGATCAAGTGTTGGACAGAAGGAGTGCAACTGATGAAAGTCGGCAGCAAGAGCAAGTTAGTCTGCCCCGCCAATCTCGCCTATGGCGACAAAGGTGCGCCTCCCACGATCAAGCCCGGTGCAACGTTAGTGTTCGAGGTCGAACTCCTCGAGATCGTCGCTGCCAAGTAGTTCCGTACGAAAAGGTCGAGCGGGAAATGCCCCGCTCGACCTCACTGAGTTACCCACTCAACGTGAGCCTTCCTTAGGCATAATTATCTTGATCCTCATCGCGACATCGCATAATTTACTCAGCCTCAAACCTTTCGAAATCGGATTCGTCGCAGTCACACATAGAAAGGACCGCTCATGCGTTTCGTTGTCTCCTGCTTGGTAACCGTACTCAGCCTTGGAAGCACTGCATCATTCGCAGCGACCCCAGAGCCCACGACCGATGAACAAAAAACCCTCTATGTCATGGGATTGGCCATCAGCCAATCGATCAGTAGCTTCTCCCTGAGCGAGTCTGAACTCGAACTCGTGAAGGCCGGCATCACCGACGGAGTCTTCAAAAAGACGCCCAAAGTAGACCTCCAGACGTTCGGCCCGAAGATTCAAGAACTGCAACAGGCCCGCGCCTCAGTCGTTGCAGAACCCGAGAAGAAAGCAGGCGCCGCGTTCCTCGCGAAGATCGCGGCAGAACCCGGCGCCAAGAAAACCGAGTCCGGCGCAATCCTCGTGACCATCAAGGAAGGGAAAGGCGCGACCCCGAAAATCACGGATATGGTGAAGGTGAACTACGTCGGAACTCTGATCGACGGAACAGTGTTCGATACTTCCGCCAAACAGGGCGGACCTGCCACGATCAGAATGAATGAAATGAGCAAGTGTTGGGTGGCAGGGATGCAGCAGATAAAAGTCGGTGGCAAAAGCAAATTGGTGTGCCCCTCGAATCTCGCTTATCGCGACAAAGGCTTGCCCCCTCTTATCAAACCTGGCGCGACGTTAGTGTTCGAGATCGAACTCCTTGAGATCGAGGCTGCGAAGTAGTCCCATAATACTGCTGGCATGCAAGGTCGAGCAGGCCAGTCTCCTGCTCGATCTTGGGACCTGACAGTTTATTACGAAGGTGCCGATTCAGACGACGTGTGGCTGGCGAAGGTCTTGTCGATCGGAGTGTCTGAACGCAGAATCCCACGCTTCCAGATAAAATACAGGACCGGAATGACGATCAGCGTCAGGATGGTCGAGCTGACCATGCCGCCGATCATCGGCGCGGCGATCCGTTTCATGACGTCGGCGCCTGTGCCGGTGGTCCACATGATCGGAAGCAACCCGCCCATGATCGCGGCGACCGTCATCATCTTGGGACGCACCCGCTGAACGGCGCCTTCCATAATGGCTTCTCGCAGATCGTGGGCCGTCGTCATGCGGCCTTCGCGTACCCGCCGCTCATAGGCCTCGTCGAGATAGACAAGCATGACCACACCCGTTTCCGCTGCTACACCGGCCAGGGCGATGATACCGACCCAGACCGCCACACTTAAGTTGTAGCCCAGATAGTCGAGATACCAGATCGCCCCGATCGCGGCGAAGGGAACGGACAGAAGCACGATCAGCGATTTCGCCAGCGAACCAAAGTTGACATAGAGCAGCAGGAGAATGATCCCAATGGTCACGGGGACGACCAGCTTTAACCGCTCTTCGGCCCGCACCAGATGCTCGTATTGACCGGTCCAGATTAGCCGGTAGCCAGAGGGTAATGTCACTCGGTCTCGCACTGCGCGTTGAGCGTCTTGTACATAGCCGCGCAGATCGCGTCCACTGACCGCGACCGAGACCAACCCGGCCAGCGCTCCGGCTTCATCCGCGATCGACGGCGGCCCTTGAGTAATGACCATCTCCGCGATTTGTCCGAGGGGAATCTGCGCGCCGCTCGGCGTGGGAATCAGCACCCGTTTGAGCCGATCGGGATCATCGCGCAGTTCGCGCTTGTAACGGACATTGACCGGATACCGCTCGCGCCCCTCGACCGTGGTCGTCACGGTCTCGCCCCCGATGGCTGTGGTGATCACCGCTTGCACATCTCCCACCGTCAGGCCGTAGCGGGCCGCCTCGCGTCGGTTTACGGTTAGATCCAGGTAATAGCCTTCATTCAGCCGTTCGGCAAACGCGCTTTTCGTGCCTGGCACATTTGCCAAGACTTGCTCGATCTCTAAGCCGATTTTCTCAATGATCTTCAAATCCGGCCCCAGAACTTTGATGCCGACCGGGCTTCGCACACCGGTCGTGATCATCTCGGTGCGAGTCTGAATCGGCATCCACCAGATGTTCGGAAATCCGGGTATGCGCAGCTTGGCATCCATCTCATCCAATAATCGGTCCCACGTCATGCCGGGGCGCCATTGCGATTCCGGCTTGAGGGTAACCGTGATTTCTGCCATTCCGACAAAAGCCGGATCGGTGGCCGTCGGCGCTTTCCCCATCTTGCCGAACACTCGTTCCACTTCAGGGAAGGTCATGAGCAACTGATCCTGAATCTGTAGGACCTTGGCTGATTCAGGAATCGAAAGACCGGGAACAGTGGTCGGCATGTAAAGAATGGTCCCCTCGTTCAGTGGCGGCATGAATTCCGCACCGAGGCGGGAAAAGATCGGCGCCGTGAACCCCACGACCACCACTGCCAATCCAAGCGTCAGCCACCGGAGGCGCAGGGCGCCGACGATGATCGGTCGATACAGCGTGACCAACAGCCAGTTCAATGGATTCTTGGTTTCCGCTCGGATGCGCCCCCGGATAAGGAGGACCATCAGCACAGGAGCCAAGGTGACCGAGAGCGCTGTGGCGAACAGCATCGAGAAGGTTTTGGTGTAGGCCAACGGCGTAAACAGACGCCCCTCCTGCGCTTCCAGCGCAAAGATCGGCAGGAACGACACGGCAATCACCAGCAGCGAAAAGAACAAGGGACGGCCGACTTCTTTGGCCGCTGCAATGATCGTTTCAATCCTGTCGGCCTTCGGAGATTGTTCCAACCGCTTATGCGCGTTCTCCACCATGACAATGGCCGCGTCCACCATCGCGCCGATCGCAATGGCGATGCCACCGAGCGACATGATGCTGGACGTGATATGCAAATAGGCCATCGGGATGAAAGCCAGCAGCACCGCCACGGGCAGGATGAGAATCGCCACCAGCGCGCTGCGCAGATGAAACAGAAATACGACTGCGACCAGGCTAACGATGACACTCTCTTCCACAAGCTTTTCGCGGAGTACGGCAATGGCCCGATGTATGAGATCAGAGCGGTCGTAGGTGGGCACGATGTGGACGCCTTTCGGCAGAGCGGGCGTGATCTCTGCCAGCTTGGCTTTGATCCGCTCGATCACGGCGAGCGCATTTTCTCCGGCGCGCATGATGACGATACCGCCGACTGTCTGGCCCTTGCCGTCTAACTCAGCGACGCCTCGCCGCTGATCCGGGCCGATGTGGACATGGGCGATGTCCCGGATCAAGATGGGCGTGCCTCGCCCATCCGTCCCGACTGGGATCAACTCGATATCATCAATCGAGCGCAGGTAGCCTCTCCCGCGAATCACGTATTCCGTGCCGGCCATTTCCAAGACGCGGCCGCTTACCTCCGCATTGCTGTTCCGGACCGCTTCGATAATCGTTTTGATCGGTAACCGGTAGGCGGCCAACGTGTTCGGGTCCACTTCGATTTGATACTGCTTCACGAACCCGCCGATCGCCGACACTTCTGCCACACCAGGCACACTTTCCAGTTGAAAGCGCAGATACCAATCCTGAAGACTGCGGAGCTGCGCCAGGTCGTGCGCGCCGGACTCATCGACCAGCGCATACTGATAGACCCACCCGACGCCGGTCGCGTCAGGGCCTAACGTTGGCGTGACGCCGGAGGGCAACTTCCCGGTGAGCTTTTGCATGTACTCCAGCACACGACTTCTTGCCCAGTACAAGTCCGTCCGGTCTTCGAAGATCACATAGACATACGAGACCCCGTATTCCGAGACGCCCCGCACTCGTTTGACTTTCGGCCCGGCCAACAGGGACGTGACGATCGGATAGGTGACCTGGTCTTCAATCAATGTGGGGCTGCGCCCCTGCCACTCGGTATAGATGGTCACCTGGACATCGGACAAGTCAGGAACCGCATCCAGTGGAACCTGAAATCCCGCCCATAGGCCCCAGCTGGCCAACAACACCACACAGAGGATGACCAGAATCGGATTGCGGGCGCTTCCTTCAATGAGTCGTGCGATCATGGTGGATTACATGCCCCCACCGCCAACCGAGAACTGATATTTTTCGGCAACGGGTGGTCGCCCTGGTACCGTCACATTGGCCGTCACCACCCAAGTGCCGCCCATACCGAATAGCACCGTACCTTCGTAGAGCCCATCCTTGGTATGGCGAGCCATCGCCTTGGAATCGGTCATGCCCGGCATCGGCATCGTGTAAACAAACAGGACTTGCGCATTGGTCACTGGCTTGCCTGCCTGATCTGTGAGCGTGAGTTTGAGCTGCACGTTACCGGCCTTGGGATTTTCCGGTGCTGTATTCAACGTGAGGGATAACCCGCCTGCCTGACGGGTTCCCGCCCCTGCCATTTTTTTGTTACTTCCCATCCCCATACCAGGCATATTCTCCATCCCCTTCATGCCTTCCATCCCTTTCATATCCCCCATGGGCATGCCTTTCATATCGCCCATTCCTTCCATCTTGCCTTCGTACGCGCCGCGCATCTGCCAATCGCCCATGCCGATCCGGCCCATCATGGCCTGCATGCTCGAAGCCGATGTCAACTTGCTCTCTGCGTCCAACAAGAAGTTAGCTGAGGTCACGACGCGATCTCCTTCTTTGAGTCCTTCCAGCACTTCCACAGAATCCTGGCTCCTGCGCCCAAGCTTGACCGGATATGGCGCGTAGGCTCCTTCGCCACGATCCACGAACACGAGTTGACGAAGTCCGGTGTCCAGCACGGCTTCCTTGGGCACAACCAACGTCCTTGTCTCGTCGGTCAGCAAGGTGACGGTTCCGAACATACCGGGCTTCAGCTTGAGTCCAGGATTCGGCAACTCCACCCGCACGCGCACGGTGCGGGCCTCGGTACTCAGCGTGGGAGAGACGTACGAGACCGTGCCCTGAAACGATTCCCCTGAATAGGCGGCGAACGTGACTGACGCTGGCTGGTTGAGTGTCACTGCCGCGACCTCTGATTCATAGATGGCGGCAGAGATCCAGACCGTGGAGAGGTCCGCCAACTCATACAGTGTCGTGCCTGGCTCCACATATTTTCCCGGCATGGCTTCTCGCTTCAGGACAGTCCCGGAAGACGGGGCATAGATGGTAAGCACCGGCTCCGCTTTACCTCGACGCGCCAGCGTGGCCATTTGCGCATCGGTCACGTCCCACAAGCGAAGTCGTTCCCGTGCGCTGCCCACGAGAGAAACCGCGTTGGCTTTGACTTCAGCGAGCGGACTGGCAGCCAGTTGACCCTGCGTTTTCACGGCGAGGAGATATTCATCCTGCGTGGCCAGGAGGTCCGGGGAGTAGAGGGTGAAGAGGGGGTCGCCTTTGCGCACGGGACGGCCAATCGAATTGACAAAGACCTCTCGCACCCATCCGGAGGTTTTCACTGTGACCTGTGTAAAGCCACGTTCGTCGTAGCCGACCGTGCCGACCGCGCGGATCTCTTGCCCCAATACAGCGACGCCGACCGGCGCGCTTCTGACCCCGATCATTTGTTTCGTCACAGCCGGAATCACCACAGCCCCGGACGGCGCGGCAGTCTGGCCCGACATGTCCTGTGTGGGTTTCTCCTTCATATCCATCTGGCTCATGTCGCCCATCGTTCTTTGAGCAGTAAAGAAACCGACGGTGACGCCGGCAATCACACCGGCCGCTACGGCGCCAGCCACGAAACGTTTTCTGTATATCCGCTGGTTCATGTGTTCCTCCTTCGTGTCGATGTTAACTCTGCCGATCAAGGGTGATGCCTACCACTTGCTCAAGTTCAGCCAGACGATACTGGCGGTCCACCAGAGCCTTGTAATACTCAAGCTGAAATCCTCGCCAAGCCCGCTGGGTATCGATCAGATCCAGAAACCCTCCTTTGCCCGCGCGATACCCAGCGCGCGCCGACTCCAGGCTCTGCTCAGCCTGTGGCAGGATGGTGGTGCGATACAACGTGGCCACCTGGTCAGTCGCCCGGAGCTTGGCCATGAGGTCGTTGATCTGAAACCGGGTCAGATTTTCTAAGGTATGTTGCTGTGCCTGTGCGACCGAAGCCGCAGCCTCTGCTTCCTGTACTCCCGCGTCGTACTTCGGCTTGGTCCAAAATGCGAAGGGGATACTCATCGCGACATAGGCGCCGAATCCATCGTTGGTCTGGTAGTTTTGAAAACGCTGAAACGCCACGTTGAAGTCTGGATAGTACTGACGCTGCGCCAGCGCGCGAGACTGCTCGCTCCGTTGCACATCCAGCTCGGCGGCTTTGAGTTCCGGTCGGTCATTCAACGCGAGACGGTTCAAATTATCTACAGACTCTTCGAGTGGTAGTTGGGCGGGTTCCTCCGCCATGCCCAAGGGCGATGCGGGATCCCGATCAAGCAGCGTATTCAGCATCGCCTCGGCTGTTTTGCGACGCTGTCCCAGGACCGGAAAATGCTGGAGCAGCAGGGAAAGCTCGACTTGGGCCTTGAGGACATCGGCCTGGCTTCCTTTGCCCGCACGAAACTTCGTGGTCGCAATCGCCACAAACTGTCTGACCAGCTCCACCTGTTCATGATGAATCTGAACCGCCTTCTGCGCGAGAAACACATCGTAGTAGGCCTGCTTCATGCGGGCGACCAGTTCCCGTTCCTTCGCACGGACCGATTGCTCGGTCATCTCCGCCGAACGGCTCGCCACGTCACCTTTGAGCGCGAGTTTGCCTGGGAAAGGAAGATTCTGCGAGAGACCGAAGATCGTGTTGTCCGCTTGCGTAGCCCTGAAGGGCTGCGGGATATTCCACAACTGGACGGACAGGATCGGGTCGTCCAGCGACCGCGCCTGCGCGATCCGATTCGTGGCGGCTTCCCATTGCTTGCGTGCCGCCACAAGCTCGGGGTTCCGAGCCAGAACCTCTTGGATCAATTCCGGTAGCACCAGCTTGTTGCGCGGCACAGAATCGGTATCCTGTGCCCGAGACAGTCCGCTGCTGAAGAACATCACCAGCACTAACGCGACAGTGACACACCGACGTTGTTTATTCCGCTTCATAGAGATGACCTCCCGGAAATTCCCACACGCTCGACGCTCTGTCTGCGCTCTGACTCTATGTGGCCAAGAGAACTAGACGGCATTCCGGACGCTGAAACGACGCGTCGAACGACACATGTGATGGCACAAGAGCAATTGTGAGGAATGGGAGAGGAAGATCAGATGCGAAGCACGGAAATCTTGAGCAGCAGATCCTGGGGCGAACCGATTGTAGGATGATCGGACAAGCGGCTGCTTGGTGAAGTGTGAATGATAAGAAGCGCTAACGAGGCGGTGTCTTCGGAACAGATTGTCTGAAAGTCACCGGTGAGTTGGAGCTTGTCGGCAGACTGCACGCCAAGCGTCTTAAACGCATCGCAGTACTGAGAGACAGGTTGCTCATCTGGCGTAGCACACCCATTGGCCATTGCAGCGGGCGTGACGCCGTTCACCGGTAGGAAGCAGGCATAGGCATTGAAGCTCAATGCAAAAAAGAGCACGATGAGCGTGCAAGCGAGAATCGAATGGAAGCGATGAGAATGTAATCGCATGGGGTCAGTCTATCCCTCTCCATCCCAGTCGTCAACAATGTGCTCTGCCCCTGAGTCAGTCATAATCCTCATCTCAGGTTCAATGCCTGATATACAAAGGCATGAAGAGCATCTTCCCACTCCTTTTTTCCCAATAAAGGTGGCCTGGTCGATCCTCAAATGCGCGCGTCCTATTTTTCGCCTTCCCCAGAGGGAACAGGCAAACCACCCTTCACTGCGCGCATCGAGGGAGCACATTCCGATCGTGCGGCCTCGGCGAGCAAGAAGGATGGTTGCCTATTCCCTCCCCTCCCCACTTGCAGTTCCGCCGTCCAACCCGTACACTGATGCAGTTGCGATCCAGCCTGGCCTGAACAGTCCTGCCTGATCGTTTATCACCTGATCAAGAATGTCGTTATTCGTTTGGTAGAGCTATGCCACCGACAATTCTCTTGAGCTGCGAGTCCATCAGCAAAAGCTACGGAGTGAAACCGTTGTTTGCCGATCTGTCGATCGGGTTGGCCGAGGGCGATCATGTCGGATTGGTCGGACCTAACGGCTCCGGCAAATCGACCTTGCTGAAGATCATGGCAGGGCTCGAAGAACCGGACGAGGGCACCAGGTCGATGCGCAGACAACTCCGCATCGGCTACGTGCCGCAAGACCCGTCATTTGACGGAACACATACGATCGAAGAAGTTCTCGCACAGGTCCTGATCGACGAAGGTCACGACCCCCACGACCATAGCAGTCGCACAGCCGCGGCACTCAGCCTGGGAGAGTTTCCCACAACCGACCAAACCACAGCCACGCTTTCCGGAGGATGGAAAAAACGTCTGGCCATCGTCCGGTCGCTGATGTTGGAGCCGGACGTTCTGCTGATGGACGAACCGACCAACCATTTGGATATCGAAGGCATCTTGTGGCTGGAGCGATTGTTACGAGCCGAAGCCCGCGCCTTTCTCGTGGTGAGCCACGATCGGCGTTTTCTCGAAGCGGTGACATCCCGGATGATCGAGATCAATCGTAGTTATCCCACGGGGGTATTCGAGGCCAAAGGACATTACAGTGATTTTCTGGAACAGCGTGATGCCGCGCTTCACGCGCAAGCCAACTATGAAGCGTCATTGGCCAATCGTGTCCGTCGCGAAGTGGAGTGGCTCCGGCGCGGCCCCAAAGCCCGCACGACGAAAGCCAAATCGCGGATCGACTCGGCCGGCCGCATGATCGAGGAACTGAACAGCGCCGACGCCCGGAAAGACCAAGGCACGGCGGGTATCAATTTTACCGCGTCGGGACGCAGGTCAAAACAGCTGGTCGAGGCTACGCAACTCTGCAAAGCGCTCGGCGGACGACCGATCGTGACAGATCTCGATCTCTTGCTTGGGCCGGGACAGCGGCTTGGGCTGCTGGGACCGAATGGAAGCGGGAAGAGCACGCTTCTCAAACTGATTGCCGGAACACTCACACCCGACTCAGGCACAATCGCCCGAGCGGACAAACTACGTGTGGTTACATTCGAGCAACACCGCGAATCACTGAACCAATCCTCCTCGCTCCGGCGGGCCCTCGCACCGCACGGCGATGCGGTCGTCTATCAAGACCGCTCGGTGCATCTCGTCTCTTGGGCGAAACGGTTTCTCTTCAGGCCGGAGCAGCTGGATCTCCCGGTCTCCCGCCTCTCTGGAGGCGAACAGGCGCGTCTCCTCATCGCACGGCTAATGCTACAGCCAGCCGACCTCTTGATCCTGGACGAACCGACGAATGATTTGGACATTCCGACACTCGACGTGCTGGAAGACAGTTTGGTGGAATTTCCCGGCGCGTTGATGCTGGTCACACATGACCGGTGGCTCTTAGACCGAGTCTCCACCATCCTGCTTGCAATGGACGGCACAGGCCGGACCGAATGGTTCGCCGACTATGCGCAATGGGAGTCCGCACAAGAACGAAAGGCGGCGGAACAGACTCGTACCTCGACGTCTCGCCCCTCCAAGGCCTCTCGAACCGAGTCGGAATCGACTCCGAAAGCAAAGCGAACAGGCCTGTCCTATCGTGAGCAAAAGGAGTGGGCAAAGATGGAGCAGAGAATCCTCCAAGCCGAGGAGACCATTGCCGCCTGTCAAGCCGCAGTGGAAGATCCCGCCATCGCCTCCAATGCGGCAGCGCTGCAAGAAAGATCCGAAGCGCTGGACGCAGCCCGCACAGCCGCAGAGCGACTCTATAACCGCTGGACCGAACTAGAGGGAAAACAGACACAGTCTGCCGGCCAACCCTAACACCCCGGGGTTGATCTGGTTTGTTTGGTTCATCTGGTTAGTTCCGTCAACTAAAAAACCAGACCAACCAGAAAGACCGGATAGACCAGAGCAACCAGTTCGTTGCCTTGCAGGTCGCGGCAAAATCTGTACAATACACCGATGCGTCCATTGGTCTTGCTCTCCTCACTGGTGATGCTCACCTTCGCCTTGCTGGCATCTGGCTGTGAGTCCACCGACCGAGCCCTCACGGCGGCTGGACGGGTCGCCAGGGGTCAGACCGGAAAGGCCATCATCGATCTCGCTGCGGGAAAAGATCCGGCGCAGATCGCCAAGAAGCGCCTCGACCAATACGCGCGCGACCCCGATGCGCTGCTCAGAGATCTGCGCGAGGCCAAGAAAGACTTTGAGACCATTCTGGCCGCCCTCGGGGTGAATGTCGGAAAGACCTGGGGAAAGAAGGAAGTCCAACTGCCCGAACGGAAAAAATATGTGAAGTACACGCAAAACTACAAGAGCCGGGCGATCGTCGACTTTGATTCAGGCGAGATTCTGGTCGAGACACTGGACGATCAAGACCCTCAACGAAGTCTCAAGAATGCCGTCGTCACCACACTCTTGACCCCGCAAGATCCCCGATCGGTCGATTTATTTTCCGATAAAGAAATCGTCCTCACAGACGACAATGAGCCCTACCTCTTCGGCCTCGTCCTCGATCAGAAGAATAGACCGATACGCTCGCCTGAGGAAGCCGAGCCCTTTGCCGCGTATATTCTCGAAAAGAAATATGCCACGCGGGTAGTCAACCAAGAAGGAACCAAGAAGACGGTCCACTTCGTCACGATGGATATGGTGTCCAATCTTCCAATGAAACAGGCGGAGAAATATCGAACGCTGGTTCACCGGTTTGCAGAGCAATATGACATCAGCCCCAGCCTGGTCTTCGCAGTCATCCGCACAGAGAGTAATTTCAATCCCTATGCCGTCAGTTCGGCCCCCGCCTATGGACTTATGCAGCTGGTCCCTACCAGTGGGGGCCGTGAAGCCTACCGAAAGGCCAAAGGCCAGGATGTGGCCCCCTCACGCGAGTACCTCTTCGATCCGGCCAATAACGTCGAGTTGGGAACCGCCTATCTGAATGTGTTGATGTTTAATCAGCTGGAAGCCGTGGATCACGATGTGTCGCGCGAGTATTGTGTGATTGCCGCCTACAATACCGGCCCGAGCAACGTCTTCCGCACCTTTTCGCGGGACCGCACCACTGCCGTCAACCAGATCAACAGCCTTCAACCAGCCGGCGTCTATGACCAGTTGCGCAAAAATCTGCCCTACCAAGAAACTCGTCAGTATTTGGAAAAAGTGACCGGCTACCGAAAATCCTTCATCAATTCGTCGGAGAGTTCCAACCAATGAGGCTCCCCGCAGGGTCGCCCCGCGCGACATGCGAGACTGGCGCGAAAGGCGAGACACGTGGAATCAAGACTTGTTCAGCATCCTGTTACGAGCAGTCAGGTTTGCCCCTGCAAGAATTGTCCTGTTGATCCCGCACATCGTAGTCGGCCACTCCGCGTCGCTGGTCGAGTTCGATCGTACAACAGGCCTCCAACATCCCCTTTAATTGACGGCGCCCCCTCTGCACGCGGGATTTCATCCCGGAGAGCGAGAGCCCAAGTTGTGCGGCGGCCTCCTGTTGACCGAGCCCTTCAAGATCGACCAGAATCACTGCTTGCCGATACTCTCCAGACAAACGTTCGATCATGGGACGAAGACAGCCGGCCAGCTCCGTGCGGAGCTGGCCGGAGTCTTCAGACGCCGTTGTCCTGGTGGACGACGATTGATGGGCCTCTAGGTCTGCCGCGAGACCGGCAGGCATTTCTCTTCGGCGTCCCGGCGCGCGGTAATGATCGATGATTGCATGACGCGCAATCTGGTAAATCCATGAGATCAGCCGGCCCTGATCTTTTAACCCATCGAGCCCCTGCTGCATCTTGAGCCAGACATCCTGCACGATGTCGTCAGCCTCAGCCTCATTGTCGATACGCTTCGCGATGAACGCACGGAGGCTATGATGAATTTGCTGCCAAATCTCTTGCGTATGAGCTTCCATGCCAACACCTCCGCCATTCGTTTCCATACGGTACCGCTCTTTGATCACACCGTGCACGTTGCTGGTTCCAATATGTCCTTCCCCTTTGGCACACAGCAACCGGTCTGCGCAAGTGGACCCTCCACAGGCAGCTGCTCATGGACCGTAAAAACTTCCCAAGGATTGCCATCCGGATCGGTAAACCAAAGTTTGTCTTGTCGCGCAAAGCAACAGGCTAGATCCTCTTCAACCTTTTCGAGAATGCCCTGTTCCTGTAATCGCTGTTTCCAGCTTGCGATGTCATCGGCAGATTCGACTTCAATGCCGAGATGGTTTACCGCCCTCACCGCGCCGGTGGACGACACAAACGACAAGTTCAGCGCCGGCGCCGTCAGATCGAACTTAGCATAGTCCGTCGTCTGCTTCTGCGGCGCCACACCAAAGACCTTCTGGTAAAACTCAACCGAGGCTGGCACGTTTCGGACATCGAGAGAGATATGAGGTCTCATGAGATTCTCCTTTCGAGTGAAGAGAAAGGCACCATGCCCCCCTCACCTCTATAGACGGAGAATTCCCGAAAAGGACGCAAACCCTGCCGTGGATGGCGCAATCACCGGCTGGTTTCCCAGGTTCATCTGGTTTGTGCTGACACATGCTCCGGTCTTACTCCCAATCCGATCATCCGAGCGGGAATCCGACGGAGAAATGGAAGCAACGCCAGCAGCCGGATTGCGAACGGCGGCGAGAATCTTCTCCCGTCGACAAGGACGCGCTTGATGACTCGATCCTGAATCAGGAGCTGCACTCGTTGCGTCATGCGGGCCGGCCATTCACGCCGCTGCTGGACCCGCTGGAGGTCTTGGACTGTCGGTTGCCCGGCACGTAGCGGCGCAGCCAGCAGATTCGCGGTTGCAACCGCATCCTGGATGGCCAGATTGATCCCGACACCACCGATCGGTGACATCGCATGCGCCGCATCGCCGATACAGAGAAGCCCGGGACGGTACCACCTGCGCAACCGGTCAACCTGAACCGTCAGAAGTTTGATCGGTTCCCAGTCGAGAAGTTCGCCAACACGGTCGGCCAGGAACGGCGCGAGCTGCGCAACCGCATCACGAAATGCCGGCAGCCCTTCCCCCTGAAGCCGGTCTCGCGATCCTTTTGGGATCACGAAGCCGCACTGCCAATAGTCACCCCTGTTCAGCATGATGAAGATCCGACCCGCGTCGAATCGGCCTATGGGATCTCCTGGATCGCTTGGCTTCCGGGAAAGACGGAACCACAGGACATCCATGGGCGCGCCAAATTCTTCGATTGAGAGGCCGGCCTTCGCACGAACGACCGAATGTCTCCCATCGGCTCCCACTACTAGGTCAGCGCGCACTTCGAGCGGACCGTCCGGAGTACTCGCCAGAAGTCCTGCCATCGAGCCGGCCTCTTCGATAAGACCCGTCACGTCAGCTTGCCGCCTCAGCTGAAACGTCGTATACCGCGCTGCCTCTTCAGCCAGAAAGTTCAAAAAGTCCCATTGCGGCATGAAGGCGACAAAGCGGCACTGAGTCGAGAGAGACGAGAAATCCGCCACCGTCAACGCCAGGTCACCGAACTGGCCGTTGATCCGCGATACTTTCTGATGCGGCAACGTCAGCAACCGCTCCAGCAACCCCAGTTCGTGCATGACCTCCAGCGTCGATGGATGGATAGTGTCGCCCCGGAAATCAC
>Ga0307505_10001218_pt1 | contig 22022 bp, 21 predicted proteins | sample 23_S_MG_FD_202183 | JGI IMG/M metagenome (GOLD analysis project Ga0307505, IMG submission 202183) | Soil microbial communities from Populus trichocarpa stands in riparian zone in the Pacific Northwest, United States - 23_S | ecosystem: Environmental > Terrestrial > Soil > Riparian zone > Trees...
GTCCGGGGCGTCGGAGGGACGCCACTGGCGGGCTTCGTCGATGGTGCCGGCTTTCACGCCGTGCGTGCCGGCGATGAAGACGTGGTCGATTCCTTCGATGCGGCGGATGGCGATGGTGCGTCCGCGTGCGGGGGCTTCGGCGATGGAGGTCCACTTCTCACCGTCGAAGACTTCCAGGCCGGCGGCGGTGATGGCGTACAGGGCTTTCTTGCCGCCGAGCGTGCCGACGGTGATGTCGACGGCGCGGTTGTTCGCTCCGGCGAGGCGGTACCAGTTCTTGCCCCCGTCGCGAGTCGTGAAGACGCCTTCCGAGGTCGCGGCGAAGGAGCGGGTGCGGTTGAAGCGAACGATCCGGTCGACGCGGATGGGGAAGCTGGCCGGCTCGGCCTGCGTCCAGGTCTCGCCGTCATTGCTGATGAAGAAGCCCTTCTCGGTTCCGGCGAGGAACTTCACGTCCGCATCGGTCTCGGAGGCGATGGCCAGCGTCAAGACTTCGGGTAGCGTCCCCTTGCTTGCACGCTCCCATGTCGTGCCGGCGTCGCTCGAGCGGTAGATGCCGGAGGCGGCTCCGCCAAAGACGACGGCCGCGTAGAGGCGGTTGCGCTCGAAGGGATCGGGCGCGATGGTGGTGATGCGGACGTTGTAGAGGCCTTCCGAGCGGCGCTCGAAGGTCTTGCCGCGATCGTTGGAGACGTACACGCCGTCGCCTTCAATGCCGAGGATGATGCGGCCGGGCCGCTGCGCGTGCAGCACGACCGAGTTCACGACCAGACCCGCGTCTGAGACGGTGTACCAGCTCTTGCCGTTGTCCTCGGAGCGATAGAGGCCGGCCACGGATCCGGCGTAGACGACGTCCGGATTGCTCGGGTCGATCTTCACGTCGTGAATGCGGCGGTTGTCGAAACCGTCTTTGTAGCGCGTCCAGATGTCGCCCGTATTCTTGGAGTTGTAGACCCAGCCGCACGTGGCCACCCAGACGTTGTCCGGCTTCAGCGGATCGATGTGGATGGCGAACATGTCGGTGTCGAGGACCATGCCCTCGGCGATGTGCTTCCACTTCTTGCCGCCGTCGTCCGTACGCCAGCCCTGCCGCCACGTGCCGACGTAGATGCGGTCGTTCGTGCGTGGATCGATGGCCAGCGACTCGACGTTGATCTGGTCGGAGATCTTCTCCCAGGTCTTGCCGGCATCACGGCTGCGATGGACGCCGGTGAGGCCGCCGGCCAGGACGAACTTCGCGTCGTTGGGATCGATGGCGATGGCCCGGACGGAGAAGTCTTCGAGCCCGCTGTCGCGGCGCTCCCAGGTCTTGCCGCCGTCCGCGGACACGGCGATGACACCGCCGCCCCACAGGCCCCAGCACGCGGCCCACAGGTTGCCCTCACGGTCGACGATGAGGTTGTCGACCACGTGCGCGGGAAAGGGGATGCCGTTGCGCGGCGCGGTCCAGCTCTTCGCGGCATCGCGGGAGACGTAGACCTCACCTGCGCTGGTGCCAAGGTAGAGGGTGTCCGGATCTTCCGGATCGGTGATGAGCGCACGAACATCCGCGCCATGAAGCCCGGCCCGCCGCCACTGAGCAGCCGCCGGGACCGTGATGATGAGAACCGCAAGGAGAATGAGGAGTTTACGCATACCCGCCCGAGGACCGTTATTTAACCATATCGGTGTTAGCAAACGCTTGGCCATCGGCGCGCGTCGGCGAAGGGACGGTTCACCACAGAGCCAAGAAACGGAGAGACATTGCGATCGCAAGCTCTCTGTGCTCTCTGTACCACTACCCTCGAAAATCCTTCGCGGCGCGCACAATCCCCTGTCATCCTGAGCGGGCCTACGCCGCGCGCGGCGCACTTGAGAGCAAGAAACACCTACTGCGTACCCGCCACGAGGGCGACCCCTCATCCGCCTTCGGCACCTTCTCCCCTCTGCGGAGGGGAGAAGGCTCTCAGTGTGTGTGCGTCGCGATTAGGAGTGGTTCCTCGCGAGAGTCTTCCATCGAGAGCCTTCTCCCCCCGGCTTCTTGGGGGGGGGCGATGCAGCCTCCGATGAGTGTGCAGTTTGGCCCTGTAAACATTGGGAGTTTCTTGGAAGCGGGTGGCGGGTGGGCGCGAAGGATCCCCTGCGGTAAGCGAGACCCGCGCAGGTTGGACGAGACCGGGGTTCTCGTGCGCGCACGTTCGTCGTTCTTCGCACGAGATCCTTCGCGCCCTACCCACCTCCCGCTCAGGATGACAGGAGGGGAAGCGCCGCGGATTTCTGCACAACCTCTGAGCGGGTGGCGGGTGGGTGCGAAGGATGACAGGCCAATGTTCGTTGGGGTGTCGGGCGCAGCCCGCGCTGTGTCTACTGTGGTGAACCGAACCCGGGGCGACGGTGCCAACGCGCAGGATCAAGTCAAAGTACACTCCGCAAACCTATGGCTTCCCTTCGCACGTGCGTCTTTCCCTGTGCCGGTTTCGGCACCCGATTCTTTCCGGCGACCAAGGTCATTCCGAAGGAGATGCTGCCTTTGGTGGACAAGCCGATCCTGCAGTATGGGATCGAGGAGGCGCGCGACTCCGGCATGGACAAGCTGGTGATCGTCACCTCGAAGGGAAAGGACACGATCCTCGACCACTTCGACCGGACCTCCGAGCTGGAGCGGTCGCTGCGGGAGAGGGGCAAGAACGACCTGCTGGCGGAGGTGGATGCGGTCAGCAGGATGGTGGACCTGATCTCGGTCCGGCAGAAGGAGGCCCTGGGTCTGGGTCATGCCGTGCTCACCGCACGGGATGCGGTCGGGGACCAGCCTTTCGCCGTGCTCCTGCCGGATGACGTCATCCTGGCCGACGATCCCTGCCTCATGCAGATGCGGCGCGTGTTCGAAGACACGGGGCGGCCGGTGGTGGCGCTGATGGAAGTGTCGCGAGAGGAGACGTCGCGGTACGGCATCGTGGCCGGACAACTCGTGGACGACCGGCGCTTCAAGGTCACGGACATGGTCGAGAAGCCGAAGGTGAATCCGCCTTCGCACTACGCGATCATCGGCCGCTACATCCTTCCACCGGACATCTTCCCGCTGCTGGAAAAGACCGAGCGCGGCGCGGGCGGGGAGATCCAGCTCACGGACGCGCTACGCGAGCTCGTCCGCACGGGCGACTTCTACGGCTACGTGTTCACCGGGCAGCGCTACGATGCCGGCGAGAAGCTCGGTTACCTCAAGGCCACGGTCGATTATGCGCTGCGCCATCCTCAGCTCGGCGCCGAGTTCCGCGCCTACCTGAAGAGCTCTATTTCGTGAAGCAAATCGACATCCTGGACCTCGCGGAAGACTCGCGCGACCTCATCCGCGAGTGTGAGGTGCAGGGCAAGCAGACGGTGTTCACGCGCAATGGGCGCCCCGTGGCCATTCTGGTGTCGCACGACGAGTATCAGGCGATGCGCGAGACGATCGAGATCGCCAACGATGCGGAACTGTTCGCGAAGCTGGCCGAGGCAGATCAGGAAGAGATCGAGACGCGGGGTGTATACGAGCGGCTCCGCTTCGCGAAGTCGGTGCCCTGGATCTTCGACGCCGCGTTCCGCACGATCGAGCTCGACCCCATCGCAGGATCGCCGCTGTTCGAGCCGCTGAAGGGGCTGTGGAGCTACCGGACCACGGGACTGCGGATCATTTACAAGATCGTGGCCGAAGCCCGCATCGTGGTGATCCTGAGCATCACCAGCGTCCATTGAGCCGGCATGGCCGGCGGCTCTCGTTGGCGTGGGAGCCTGCGCGACGGAGTGGGTTGTCGGTTGTCGGTTCTCTGGAATTCGGCGCGACCTCACAGACAACAGACAACCGAGAACTGACGACACCCAGCGCGCCAACCCGAGCCACTCGCCGCACCGGCTCGCGATAAACTCCCGGCGATGAAGTTCATCCTTGCCTCGGCGTCCCCGCGACGCCGCGAGCTGCTCGGCTCGATCGGACTCGACTTCGACGTGCTCCCCAGCCATGTGCCGGAGGTGCGGGCGGAGGGCGAGGCGCCGGAGGAGTACGTGGCCCGACTGTCGCGGGACAAAGCGCATGTGGTCGCGGCGGAACATCCCTCGCGCTGGGTGATCGCCGCGGACACGACGGTTCTTCTCGGCGAGCAGTTGCTCGAGAAGCCAGCCGACGGGGACGACGCCGCGCGCATGCTCGCAGCGATCGCCGGCCAGACGCACATGGTCTACACGGGTGTCACGCTGGTGAACGCTGCGAATGGTTGGCGGGACACGCGCGTCGCGGAGACCGAGGTGCGCATGCTGCCCCTGTCCGCGGCCGAGATCGCGTGGTACGTGGCCACCGGTGAACCGCTCGACAAGGCCGGTGCCTACGCCGCACAGGGCATCGGCGGCATGTTCATCGAATCCATCCATGGCAGCTATTCGAACGTTGTCGGACTGCCCCTTGCTACGCTGTACCAGATGCTGAGAAGAGCGGGCATCGATCCGTTGGCCGGGGCTCAGTCGTGAGCAAACTCAAGGAGCCAACCCCATGACCTCAGCAGCAAAAGTCGGAATCGTCATGCTCATCGCGCTGGCCGTGCTCGGCTACTTCGTCCTGCGCATCGAGGACATCAGCCTCAGCCGGTCGAGGACGACGCGGCAAGTGAAGGCGGTCTTCGATGACGTGGCCGGCTTGGATGATGAGTCGGCGGTGCGCATCGCCGGAGTTCGCAAAGGCCACGTCACGGACATCCAGGTCCAGCGCGACGGCCGGGCCGTGGTGACCATGACCGTGGACGACGACGTTCCTCTGCACACGAACTCGGTGGCCAAGGTCGCAAACCTCGGGCTCCTCGGCGAGAAGTACATCGAGCTCGATCCGGGAACACCGCAGGCTCCCGTCCTGCCGGACGGCAACATCACTCTGCGGGGCGTGCAACCGGCCAGCTTCGACGATGTCACCGATCAGGTCGCGGCCATCGCCGCCGATGTGAAGGCCATCACCACGTCGATGCGCGCGGTCATGGCCGGCCCCAGCGGACAGCAACGGCTCGAAGAGATCGTCGAAAACGTCCGGCTCGTCACCGCAGACATGCGTCTGCTCGTGGCCTCGAATCGCGCGAACATCGACGCCACCCTCGGGAACGCGCGCGAGATCACCGCGCAGCTTCGCGTGGAGATCCCGCGCCTGGCCGACTCCATCGACCGCGTCGCCCAGCAGATGGGCGGCACTGTCGGCGAGAACCGCGAGGACGTGCGGCAGGTCGTCACCAATCTGCGCGGACTGTCGGCCGATCTGCGCGTCACCGCGGACAATCTCAACGAGATCACGGGCCGCGTGAGGAGCGGCGAAGGCACCGTGGGCAAGTTGTTCTCCAGCGACGAGGCCCACGACAAGCTCACCGGCGCTCTCTCTTCGGTGGAGAGCGGCGTGAAGTCGCTGCAGGAGACGCTCGGACGCGCAAGCCGCATCCAGATGGACCTCGGCATCCGCGCGGACTACATGGCCGGTCTTTCCGCAGCCAATCAGGAGATCGAAGGCGTGAACACCGAGTACGGGCGTGGCAACTCGCGCAGCTCGGTCGGACTTCGCCTGGTCCCGAACCCGGACATCAACCGCTTCTACAACGTCGAGCTGAGCGACGACCCGCGCGGCAAACGCCGCGACAAGGTCAACGTGGAGACGCGCACCAATCCCGCCACCGGCGAGACGGAGACGATCGTCACGGAGACCAGCCGCTACGAGCGCGATTTTCTCATCTCCGGCCAGGTCGGCTGGCAGCTCGATCCGGCGCTGGCCGTGCGTGTGGGGCTGTTCGACTCCACTGGAGGCGTCGGCGCCGACTACCGCCTGAACGACCGTCTGATCGTTACCGGCGAAGCCTTCGACTTCGGCCAGCGCCGCGACGACAATCCACACATCCGCCTCTTCGGCGAATACACGATCCGCAAAGAGAAACCGCGCACGCCGCGCCTCTTCGTCACCACCGGCGTCGACAACGCCCTCAACGACACCGCCTTCACGTTCGGCGGTGGCTTGCGCTGGCGCGATGAGGACCTGAAGTACTTGCTGGGATCGATTCCGTTGGGAAACTGATGACCGAACCCTTACGAGTGGCATTGCTGTTCGGCGGTCGATCCGCCGAGCATGAGGTCTCCATCCTGTCCGCACGGTCGGTGGTGGGCGCCGCATCCATGGAGCGCTTCGTCATCACTCCGGTGTGCATCGCGCGCGACGGCAGATTCGTCGCGCCGGAGCGAAGTGCGGGAATTCTGGCAGGCACCGAGAAGAGCCAGACCGGCGACGCGGCGTTCTCATTCGGTGGCTGGGCACACGAATCGTCGATCGACATCGTGTTTCCGCTGGTTCACGGCACGGGCGGAGAGGATGGCTCGCTGCAGGGATACCTGGAGATTCTCGGCCTGCCCTACGTCGGCAGCGGCGTCACGGCCTCGGCCGTGTCGATGGACAAGATCCACATGAAGTTCGCATTTGCGGCGGCGAAGTTGCCGCTGGTGGACTTCGTGCCCGTGCTCGAGCACGACTGGCGCAACGACCGCGAGCGCGTTCTGCGCGCGGTGACCAACGCGCTGCGCCTGCCCTACTTCGTCAAGCCCGCGAACGCCGGCTCCTCGGTCGGCGTGACCAAGGTCAAGAGCGACGGCGATCTGGCCCGGGCCATGGACTACGCGTTCCGCTTCGACGGGCGCGTGCTCGTGGAGCGCGGCGTCGACGCCCGTGAGATCGAAGTGTCGGTGCTCGGCAACGACAACGCCGAGGCGTCGGTGCCCGGGGAGATTGTCGTGGGGCGCGACTTCTACGATTACACGGACAAGTACATCGAGAACAAATCGCAGTTGGTGATCCCGGCCAAGTTGGCCGCGGACAAGACGGCCGAGGTGCGGCGGCTCGCTCTCGCAGCCTTCAAGACGGTCGGTGCTGCCGGCTTCGCGCGCGTGGATTTCTTTCTCGAGCGCGGCACGAATCGTCTGTACCTGAACGAGATCAACACCATCCCCGGCTTCACGAACATCTCCATGTTCCCCAAGCTCTGGGAAGCGACCGAGCTCAAATACCCGCGACTGATCGAGCGCCTGATCACGCTCGGCCTCGAGCGTTCCCGCGCCCGCACCGCACGCACGGACTCGACGATGCGATGGCTGGCCGAGGTGGTACCGTTGTCATGAGAGCAGGGGCAGGGCGCTTCCATGAAACTCCGAATGTCTGCAGGGTCAGAATGCACACTGATCGGAGGCTGCATCGCCCCCCTCATCCGGCCGATGGCCACCTTCTCCCCCCCAAAAGCCGGAGGGAGAAGGCTCTCGATTACATACCCTCGCGATGAACCAGTTCAACTAATGATGAACCCAGCTCGCGATGAGCACACACCGAGAGCCTTCTCCCCTCCGCAGACGGGAGAAGGTGCCGAAGGCGGATGAGGGGTCGCTCTCGTGACAGGTACACAGCCTTCTGTTTCTTTCTCTCAGGCGCGCCGCAGGCGGCGTGGGCCCGCTCGGGATGACATGCTCTCCTTTGTCGATCTCTGCACAGTCTTTGAGAAAAGCATCCTTTGGACATGACAGAACGTTCGCGTCGGTCCGGGTTGGGGGGCTGGCCTCTTCAGATCGCTCTCTCCCGCCTGCGTCCCTTCGGGGCGAAGGCGTTCGTGCGCGCATCGATCGTCATCGTCACCGTGGTCCTCTTCCTGGTTGGTGACTACGCGCTCTTCGCGCGGATCTTCGCGGCCGTGACGGACGTCGAACGGCAGAGTCCCGTCTTCGCCCTGGTGCTCTTGCGCAACTTTCTCGGGCTGGCCTTCCTGGTGGCCACGGTGATCCTCTTCTCCTCGGCGATGACGGCCGCCATCGGCGCGTTCTTCACCGACCTCGATCTCGACCTCTACCACGCCGGACCGCGCTCGAAGCTTCGCATCGCGCTGGCGCGCTGGATCAAGACCCTCGCGCAGAGCGCCAGCGTGGTCTTCCTGTTTCTCATTCCGCTCGTGCTCGCGTTCGCCCGCGTGTACGAGCGCCCGGCGTCGTTCCCGCTCATCGTGCTCCTCAATCTCGCGCTGCTGCTGACGATCCCGGTGACGTTCGCGTCGATGGTCATCCTGCTCCTCGTGCGCTGGTTCCCCGTCCGCCGCGTGCATCAGATCGTGGCCACTCTGGCCGTGCTCGTCTTGACACTGGTGGTGATCGCGTTCCGGATGAGCCGGCCGGAGCGATTCTTCAGCCAGCTCTCGACGATCGACGTGACCGACGTGCTCCGCGCCATCGAGCTGCCGGCCATGAGCGTCTATCCCAGCACCACGCTCGCGGAACTGATGACCCGGCGGATGGGGGAAGCATTGCCGATCGTCGCGCCGCGCATCGCTCTGGTGGCGCTCGCGGCGTTTGCGCTGTTCGTCCTCTTGGCGCGAGCGTGGTACTTCACCGCTTTCGTTCGTGCGAGAGAGAGCATGGCCCCCATGGCGCTTGGGGCCGCCTCGGCGACGAGCATCCTCGATCGGCTGTTCGCGCGGGCCGATCCCCCGATGCGGGCCATGATCGGCAAGGAAGTGCGCACCATCGGGCGGGACGTCGCGCAGTGGTCGCAGGTCTTCCTCATGGGCGCGCTGCTGTTCATGTACCTCTACAACATCCGCATGCTGCCTCTCGGCGGTGACGCACGCGCGCCGATCGTGGCCTACGTGAATCTGGGCATGTCCGGGTTCGTCATCGCCGCGATCTGCCTGCGCTTCGCCTATCCCTCCGTGTCCGGGGAGGGGAAGGCGTTCTGGCTCATCCAGAGTGCGCCGATCTCGTATCGCGATTTTCTCAAGGTGAAGGTGTTGGTCTACGCCGCGCCGCTGACCTTGTTCTCGCTGCTCCTCACGTCGGTGGCCAACGTGATGCTCGACGCTGACGCGGTCGTGTGGGTCTCCACGCTGGCAGGCGCGTCTCTCTTGGCCGTGACCCTGGTCAGCCTGGGTGTGGGCCTCGGCTCGCTTGCGCCGAACTTCAACGCGGAGAATCCGCTGCAGGTGGGGTTGTCGTTGGGTGGCTTCGCGTACATGGCCATCTCCATGGCGTACGTGGCCACGGTGATGGTGTTGATGGCGCGGCCGCTCATGCGTTACTTCGCCTGGCGCGTGCTGCGGATCGAGGACGCCGGAGGCTGGGTGTCGATCCTCGTGCCGATCGTGATTGCGCTCACGCTCTCGATCCTGCTTTCGGTGATATCTCTGCTCGCCGCAGAACGTCGCCTCGTCCGGCTGAACAGTGAGTGCGAACGCTGCCGGCGTCGCGCGAGAGATCCCGAAATCGTGCTCATCTTTCGTCGTCGAGACGTTTTTTGCTGCGCCAGTCGCGTAAACTAACTCATCACCGTCGTCGTTCCGAAACAACCTAAGGAGAAGAAATGAGCGAGATTCCTGCGCCCCCTGCGTTTCCGCCTCCTCCGCCGCCTCCGGGAGGACCCGTCCCGGCCAGCTCGGACCGGACCCTCATGGTCATCCTCTCGTACCTCGGCCTCCTCGCGCTCATCCCGTACCTGACGAAGAAAGAGGACGCGGACATTCACTGGCACGCCAAGAACGGCGTCGGTCTGCTCATCCTCGACGTCGTGATCATGGTGGCTTGGTGGATCCTCGACCGCGGGCTTGCGATGGCGGGCGTACCCTGCGGCGGCTTTGCGATTTTCTGTCTTGTGTGGCTTGCCCTTGCAGGGCTGCACATCTATTGCATCATCCAGGCTGCCGGCGGGAAGCGCCCACGCATCCCCGTCGTCACCGACTTCGCCGAGAAATCCCTCTAAGGAGAGAACCCCATGTCTGATCTGACTCCCGGTGGCTCGTACACACCTCCGCCTCCCCCTCCGCCAACGGGTCCCACCGGACCCCCGGCTGGAGGAGCGCCTGAAGAACTGGTCTATCCCACAACTCCCGCCAAGGACCCGATCCTCGTCCTCGTCCTCAACCTGCTGGTGGCCGGCGGCGTCGGCTACATCATCATGGGCCAGAAGACGAAGGGCATCGTGGCCATCGTGGTCTGGGTGGTGGGCTGGGCCTTGTGCGGCATCCCCTCCGGCCTGGTGTCAGTCCTCGGCGCGATCGACGGATATCTTCAGGCGCAGCAACTCCAACAGGGACACCCCGTGGGCCAGTGGACCTTCTTCAACGATCACCGCTAGCCGGCACGGCCGGCAGCGCTGGTTGGCCTAGCCTTGGGCACGTGCGGTCGCTCCGAGGCTAGCTTTTACGCGCAGTCCATCATCCCGTGGAGCGGTGGACTTGAGTCCACCGCGAGTACCGCTAACGCGGTACATACGCCGCCTATAGCGGCGAAAGCGGAGCGTCGGCGTCCCGCCGGCTGGCCCGGGGGCGTTTCGCCCCCGGGGCGGGGGAACGCGCCTCGCGCGAAGGACGCTCGTCTCGCGATGCTGGGTTTCGGCTCGAATGTCCCCGCCCGCGGCGGGACGCCGCATGGCCAGCCGGCGGGGACGCCGGCGCTCCTCGGCTCGACATACGCCCAAAATGTCAAACTCCAGGTACCGCTAACGCGCCGGAGGGCTGAAGCCCACCGCTCCACCGAACCGCTGATCGTATTTCAGAACGGCCAGACTGGCGTGTTGCGCACGATCCAGTAGCCGCTGATCACGACGAATGCGCCCCACGCGAAGATGGGGCTGCTGAGAAATCGGGGACGCTCGCCCTTGATGATGCTGGGCAGCGCGAAGAGCGCGAGTGCGATCAGGACGAAGAGCATCGGGTTGAGGCGAAATGCCTCGTCGACCCTTCCGTGCAAAAGGTGATGCGAGGCGCGGGTGATGCCACAGCCGGGGCATTGCAGGCCGGTCAGCGAGAAGAAGACGCACTTCGGATAGAAACCATACGCGGCCGGCGCGAAGGTGTAGAGCACCCACGCACCGACCGCACCGGCTCCGAAGAGACTAGCGATTCGCAGACGCTTCACGGATGGCCTGCAAGATCATGGCGCCGTTGAAGAGCATGGAGATGAGGATGGCCACGATCCCGATGCCGAAGGCGATCCAGCAGAACATCTTCGCCTTTCCCGACGCCTCGATGGCGCCGGCCACGTCACCCTGCGCGAGTTTCGTGTTCACCTGCGCGGCGAAGATGATGGCCACGACGCCGAGGGGGAGACAGCAGCAGAGCGTGACGAGAATGGACTGCACCAGGTAGTTGGGAACTTGCGGACCCACCGCCGCCGCGGGTGCGGAGTATGAGTGCACGGAAGGCGGAGGCGGGGGCGTATAGGACTGCGGCGCACCTGCTGCCAGAGAGCGCCCGCAGTTGATGCAGATCGAAGAGTTATCCAGGTTGGACGTACCACAATTCGGACAGTTCACCATTCCTCCTTAGTTCGAGCCGGCTGCTTGCATCGCGACGAAACCCGCATAGGCCAGCGAGACGAGAGCGCCGCAGATGAACGAAACCCAGGCCCACGTCCGCGCACTGCGCGATGAGGCCATGGCACCTTCGATGTCCCCCACGGACAGCTTCGTGTTCACTTGCGCAGAATAGATGATGGCCACCACGCCAAAGGGCAGACAACAGCAGAGAGTCGTCAGAATCGACTGCACCAGGTAGTTGGGAACAGGGGGCATGACGGGAAACGTCCGGATCGCCGCACCGCAGCTCGCACAGGTCGTGACGTTGGCGGCGCGCTGAGCACCACAGTTCGTGCAATACATTTCTATTCGGCCCTCTGGATGCCTTCGGGATACTGCGCGAAGGTACCGTTCGTGAAGACGAGGTCCGCGTCGAAGACGATGGTCTTCGTCTCGGTCGAGTACGCCTGCAGCGACTCGTGCTCCCAGAGCTGGTCCGCGCCGGCGCTTCCGATCGCGTAGCTCCGACACGGACTGTCCGCCGGCCAGCACTCATACTTGAACGCCGTGCCCCAGCCGTCCACGACAGGCACCGTCTTCATGTACTTCGGGCTCAGCGCGGTGGTCAGCTCCGCGAGAGTCGTCGCGCGTGGATACTCGTCCTTGTCGCCCGCATACTCCTCCACTGCCGTGGCGATCGAGCGCATGTCAGCCATGCTCCGCTTCTGCTTGGCACGCTGCATGGCGGTGAGGAAGTTTGGGATGGCGATCGCGGCCAGAATGCCGATGATGGCCAGCAGGACCAGTCCGCCGGCCACGATGCCGATGATCAGCAGGGCAGGGTTCTTCCCTCCCGCGGAACCGACGCGCTGGGCTCCGTTGGCCGGGTTGCCACATCGCGGACAAGCCGCGTAGGAAGCTTGTGGAACTTGGTTCCCACACCAGGCGCAATACGCCATCGCACGCTCCAGACTCGAGGAATGTGCGGATTGTAATGGCGTTGCGGCGAAAAGAGTAATCACGGCACTCCCATCTTCAAAAGAGAGGTGATCCGTCATGACCAAGGTTGCGGTGATCGCCGTTCACGGCGTTGCGGATCAGTCCCCCGGCAGCTCGGCACGGTCCATCGCCGATCTCCTGTGCACCGATCCACAGTTCGGCTCCTTTGGTGAAGTGCCGCTACGCATCGCTCGCGAGCGCATGGATCCTGGGGACCCGCCCGAGGACGACTACGGGCTGCGTTACATGCACGACCAGCTCGCCGGCTACCGCAATCCGGATGACGAGCGCGACGCCGGCACGGTCTACGACACGGTCCGGCTCGAAGGAAGACGCCTTCGCGACGGCGCCACGGTTCACGTCCACGAGCTCTACTGGGCCGACCTCTCCCGCGCCGGCGAGACCTGGTACCGCCTCCTCGCCGAGTTCTATCAACTGATCCTGCACCTGCCCAGCCTCGGCAGGAATGGTCTCTCCTACATCGCCCAAGCCAGTGGTCGTTTGCCCTGGAAGGTCGCCCACACGCTGCAACGCTACGCGGTCTGGCTGCTTACGGTTCCAGCCGCGCTCCTGAACCTGCTTCTGCTGTCCCTGGGTCTGATCGCGATCTCCGGCGAAGTTCCGCCCGACCAGCAGGAGATTGTGGCCGTGCTCATCGCCACCGCCTTTCTGTTCGGCGTGCCGGTCGTCCTGATGCGCGCCCTTGGGATGCGCCCTTTTCTCTGGTGGGTGTGGCCCGCGATTCTCGCTCTCGCCGGCGCGGCTGCTTACGTTCTCGTTCACGACCGCAATCTGTTTCAGGTGCTGGCCATCGAGGCAACGTTCGTTGCCGCCGTGGCCTACGTGTTCATCGTGTCCAAGTACCGCGCCCTCAAACCACGCGCGTGGCCGTTCGGACTGGGAGCCTCCGTGGCGACGACCGCGATCGCACTCGCACTCGCGGTCCACGTGCGGGACCAGGCCGGTGCCTACGTCGCGGCGATCGAGACCGCGCGGCTGCTCTATCCGGCGCTCGTGCTGTCCTGGCTCCTGATCTTCGAGGTGGCCACGCTCGCGGCGATCGCGGGCATCGTGGCTGCCCTCACGGCACCGCGCGAGCTGAGGCGCTCGGCGTGGCGGGCTACCTGGACCGCGCGCTTCACTCTGGGCCTGCCCGCGACGCTCTTTGCCATCTTCACTCTGGCCATCTGGTATCTCATCATCGAGGGCATCCGCTGGATGTCGCAGGACTCCAAGCCGATGATCGACGGCATCTCCGCGCCGGATGTCATCGGAAGCCTCCTGATGGACAGCGCCCGAGGGTTCGAGCTCTTTGCGGGTGCGGTCATTCTGTTCCTGCTGGCAGCCGTCTTCGCGGCCGCGCCTTCCATCGGCGCCGAGATCGCCCACCCCCGTCGCGCGAACGACGCTGACTCCGCCCGCCTGGGCCGCTGGCTGACGCGCGGCATTCCCGTCGTGGTCGTGGCCGCGGAGCTGTTCACGGTGGCCCTCGTGGCCATGCTCTTCACCTCACTCGTACCCGACCGTGACTTCCGCCTGGAGGAGCGGCATCTCTCACCCATCCTCGCCGCAACGGCCGCGGGCATCGCGCTGCTCCTCACGGCCAAACAGTTCACAAGCACCTTCCGATCGGCGGTCGACGTGCTGCTCGACGTCGACAACTACCTTCGCGAGAGTCCGTCCGACGCGACCCCTCGCGCACGGATCGCGGAGCGTTTCGTCTCCCTCCTCCGCCATCTCTGCGAATGGCGCGGCGCCGACGGCAAGCCCTACGACCACATCGTGATCATGGCCCACAGCCAAGGCACCGTGATCGTCGCGGACATCCTCCGCTACCTCTGCGTCGTGGCGGACCCGAAGCTGGCGCTCCTCGATAACGGCACGATCCGCCTGCGTCTCTTCACCATGGGCTCGCCCCTGCGTCAGCTCTACTCGAATCTCTTTCCGCAGCTCTATGCCTGGATGGGTGGCAAGGGTGTCGATCCCGGCAGTCTCAGGCTCGAACAATGGGCCAACGTTTATTGCAGTGGCGACTACGTCGGCAGAAATCTCTGGGACGCCGAGAAGGACCGCATCTGGAGTCGCCAGCGTCCGGCCAGCGTCGATGCCGACGGCAAGGTCCTCGGGCGCGTCGAATTCTGCGCCGGTGCCGGCGCGCACACCCACTACTGGGACCACAACGCCGCGGACGTCGCCGCCTACCTACACTCGATTGTGTAGGGACGAGGCGGACAGCGACCATGAAGGCCCCTTGCAATTGCAAGTTTCGCGAAGGGCCGGAATTGTGGAGCGGTGGGCTCGAGCCCACCGGGCTCTCGCGAGAAGCCTCCCCTCTGCAGGCGCGCCTCTCGGCACGCATGTCCCGAGAGCCTCAAGCGGCTTCGGCACATGCCTCGCGAGTGCCCGAAGGGCTAAAGCTAAAGCCCGCCGCTCCACAGAGGGGCTGCCATGCTTCCGCCCTCAACAGCGCTACTGGGTCACCACATCATGCCGAGCTGGAGGCGGGCGGCTTCGGACATCATGCTGCGATCCCAGACGGGGTCGAAGACGACTTCGATGTCGGCGTTGTGAATGCCGGGAAGCTTCTCGATCTTCATCTTCACGTCGCTGGCGAGGACGGGACCCATTCCGCAGCCGGGGGCGGTGAGCGTCATCTTGATCTTGACGTCCTTGCCCTCGGCCGTTTCCTGCAGCTCGCACAAATAGACCAGGCCGAGGTCCACGATGTTCACGGGAATCTCCGGGTCGTAGCAGGTCTTCAGGGCATCCCAGACCAGCTCTTCCAGTTTCTCCGGGGTGAGCTCTTCGACGGCCACATCGGTGGCGGACTGCGCAGCCTTGCCGATTGCTTCCACCTCGTTGCCCGAGACGCGGACCATGAGCCCGCGGTCGGTGATGAGGGTGTACGTCCCGCCCAGAGATTGCGTGAGGGTGGCCTGAGAGCCCTGTGGAACGAGGACTTTCTCCCCGCTGGGGATCATGATGGCTTCGGCGTTGCGACTGAATGTGATTTCTTCTCTCATGACTTGGTTCTCGGCTCCAGACTCAAAGTTCGATTACTCAGTGGATACCTTCTCGTCTTTTCCGTCGAGCGCACTTTTCAGCGTGTGCCACGCCAACGTCGCACATTTCACCCGCGCGGGAAACTCACTCACTCCGGAGAACGCGGCCAGGCGGCCAAGTTCTGCCGCGCTGAGTCCGCTGGAGTCGCCAGTGACGAGACCGTGGAAGGTGTCGAAGAGACGCTCCGCCTCCTCCTTCGACTTGCCTTTCAAAGTCGCACTCATCACCGAGGCGGAGGCCTTGGAGATCGCGCACCCGCTTCCGGTGAAGCTCAGCTCGCGGATCGTGCCGTCCTCGAGCTTGAGAAAGATCGTGTAGTGATCGCCGCACAGTGGGTTGTACCCGTCGACGCGATTGGTTGCGTCCGGCATCTCGTGGAAGTTCCTCGGGTTCTTGTTGTGGTCGAGGATGACCTGCTGGTAGAGCTCTCTCAAGTCGGACATCAGCGGAACACCTCGATCACTTTGTGGAGCGCGCCGACCAGAGCGTCGGCTTCCGCACGTGTGTTGTAGAGGCCGAAGGACGCGCGACCGGTGGCGGGGACGTTGAAGCGCATCATCAGTGGTTGTGCGCAGTGGTGGCCCGTGCGGATGGCCACGCCTTCCTGATCCAGGATCGTGCCGATGTCGTGAGGGTGTACGCCTTCGAGCACGAACGAGATGACGGCCGCCTTCTCCGCGGCCCGGCCGATGATGCGCAGGCCCTGGATCTCTTCGAGACGCGCAGTTGCGTAGAGCAGCAGATCGTGCTCGTGAGCAGCGATCGCTTCGAGCCCGAGACCTTTCACGTAGTCGAGAGCGGCGGCGAAGGCGACCACGCCTTCGATGTTCGGAGTGCCCGCCTCGAACTTGTACGGCAATGCGTTGTAGGTGGTCTTCTCGTACGAGACGGAGAGGATCATGTCGCCGCCGCCCTGCCATGGAGGCATCTCGTCGAGGAGCGCTTCCCGCCCATAGAGCACGCCCACGCCCGTGGGACCGTAGACTTTGTGCGAAGAGAACGCGTAGAAGTCGCAGCCGAGGTCCTGCACGTCGACGGTGGTGTGGGGCACGCCTTGGGCGCCGTCGATGAGAACGAGCGAGCCGTTCGCGTGCGCCGCGGCCACGATGCGCTTGACCGGATTGATCGTGCCCAGCGCGTTCGAAGCATGGTTGAGCGCCACCAGCTTCACGCGCGGATGCAGCATCCGCACGAGCTCCTCCACGATCAGCTCGCCCGCGTCGTTGACCGGCGCGATGCGCAGCGTGGCCTTCTTCTCCGCGCAGAGCATCTGCCAGGGCACGATGTTCGAGTGATGCTCGATGGCCGTGATGAGGATCTCGTCGCCTTCGCCCACGTTCGCGCGGCCCCAGCTCTGAGCGACCAGGTTGATCGACTCGGTCGTGCCGCGCGTGAAGATCACTTCCTTGATGTCCCGGGCATGGATGAAGCGCTGCACCGTGCCGCGGGCGTTCTCGTACTGAATCGTGGCCAGCTCGGACAGGTAGTGAACGCCGCGATGAACGTTCGAGTTCTCCTGCGTGTAGTACTGGATGATGCGATCGATCACCGCCTGCGGCTTCTGCGTCGTGGCAGCGTTGTCGAGGTAGACCAGGCGCCGGCCGCGAACGTCGCGAGCGAGGATCGGGAAGTCCTTGCGGATCCGCTCCACGTCGTACGACGGCACCTCGCGCCGGGCCGAGGGCTCAGGGTCGAGAACCGAGGGAACTTCACTTACGGTTGCGTTGGTCATCGTCGCCTCTCGTCTCTCTCTCTTAGCCATTGGGCCCTGAGCCCAGCCCCAGCGCCCGTCCGACCTGTTCGCGGACCGGCTCAATCTTCATGCGGTCCACGATCTCGCCGGCGAACGCGTGCACGAGGAGTTGGCGTGCCTCATCGCCGTCGATCCCGCGGGAGCGGAGATAGAACAACGCCTCCTGGTCGATCTGGCCGATGGTGGAGCCGTGGCTGCACTTCACATCGTCGTTGTGAATCTCCAGGTTCGGCTTCGAGTCGACGATGGCCGTCTCGCTGAGGAGCAGGTTCCGGTTCTCCTGACGCGACTGGGTCTTCTGCGCGAATGGACGAACGATGATCCGTCCGTCGAACACCCCGCGCGCGTTCTGGTCGAGGACGCCCTTGTACAGTTGCGTGGAGTCGCAGTGTGGCTTCACGTGATCGACGACCGTGAGCGCGTCCAGATGCTGGTGTCCCGACCCGACGAACAGACCGTCCAGCGTCACGCTGGCGCCTTCACCGTCGAGCGTCACGTGCGTTTCCGTTCGTGCGATCGCGCCGCCCAGCGCGATGCTGCGCGAGGTCACGTTCGCGGCGCGCGCCTCGCGGATGTAGATGTTGCCCGTGTGGAAGGCTTCGCGGGCCTCGCGCTGGATCTTGTAGTGGTCGACCCGCGCGCCATCCTGAGCGTCGATCTCCGTCACGGCGTTGGTGAAGTAGTTACCGCTGCCGGCATACGTCTCGACGATCGTCACCTGGGCGTTGCTCCCAACGGTGATGACGTTGCGCGGATGCGACCACACTCCGTCGCCGCGGCCGAGGAACAGCAGATGGATGAACCCCTCCACGACCGTGTTGGCCGGGATGTCGATGCGCGCGCCGTCCTGCTCGTTCGCATAGTTGAGCGCCACCATGCGGTTGCGCTCCCAATCCCCAATGCGGACGTCGGCGGCTTCGCCGAAGCGGGTGTCGCCGGTGCGCTGTGCGAAGCGGCCGTTGATGAACACCAGCTCCAGCGCGGCTTTGCCGGCCAGGGACTCCGGCGAGTTGACGAACGTGGGTGCGTCGTCCGCACGCCAGTCGATCTTCAGGAGCGGCGACAGGTTCGTGTAGCGCCACTCCTCGATTCGGGGCGTCGGCCAGCCGAGCTGGGCGAAGCGTTCCGCCGCTTCCTCGCGCAGAGTCGCGATCGCGTTCGTCACGCGACCTCCGCATCCTTGGACGTCGCGACCGGGTCGAGCCACTCGTAGCCCTTCTGCTCCAGCTCCTCGGCCAGCTCCTTGCCGCCCGACTTCACGATGCGTCCATTGGCGAGCACGTGGACGAAGTCGGGAACCAGGTAGCGCAGCAGGCGCTGGTAGTGCGTGATCACGAGCACCGAGTGTTTCTCCGTGCGCAGGGTATTCACGCCTTGCGCGACGATGCGCAGCGCGTCGATGTCCAGACCGGAGTCCGTCTCGTCGAGAATGGCCAGCTTCGGATCGAGCACGGCCATCTGGAAGATCTCGTTGCGTTTCTTCTCGCCGCCCGAGAATCCCTCATTGACGCCGCGGTTCATGAAGGCCTCGTCGAGCTCGACGACCTTCATCTTCTCGCGGGCCATCTGCAGGAACTCCATGGCGTCCAGCTCTTCCTCGCCGCGATGCTTGCGCACGGCGTTGATGGCCGCCTTGAGGAAGTAGATGTTGTTCACGCCGGGGATCTCGACCGGATACTGCATGGCCAGGAACACGCCCTCGCGAGCGCGCTCCTCGGCGGGCATGTCCAGCAGGTTCTTGCCTTCGAACAGCACTTCACCCTTCGTGACCTCGTACCGCGGGCGGCCCGCCAGCACGTTGGCCAGCGTCGACTTCCCGGACCCGTTCGGTCCCATGATCGCGTGGACCTCGCCAGGCCGGATGCTGAGACTGAGTCCGTTGAGGATTTCTTTGCCGTCGATTCCGGCGTGGAGGTTCGTGATTTCTAACATTCGTTTTTCCAGTTGTCCGTTATCGGTGATTGGTTGAATGTGCAGTTGCGTTCTGGCCACGCATCGCCTTGAACAGACAACAGACAACCGACCACATCAGCCGACGGAGCCTTCCAACGAGACTCCCAGTAATTTCTGTGCTTCCACGGCGAACTCCATCGGCAGCTCGCGGAAGACCTCGCGGCAGAAGCCGTTGACGATCATCGAGACCGCGTCCTCCGCGCTGATACCCCGCTGCTGGCAATAGAAGAGCTGATCCTCGCCGATGCGCGAGGTCGAGGCCTCGTGCTCCATCGTGGCCGTGGAATTGCGGACTTCGATGTAGGGAAACGTGTGCGCGCCGCACTTGTCGCCCAACAGCAGTGAGTCGCACTGCGAGTAGTTGCGGGCGTTCGCGGCGTTCTTCATGATCTTCACTTCGCCGCGGTAGGTCTGCTGCCCGCGGCCGGCGGAGATCCCCTTCGACACGATCGTCGAGCGGGTGTTCTTGCCGATGTGGATCATCTTCGTGCCGGTGTCGGCCTGCTGATAGTTGTTCGTCAGCGCCACCGAGTAGAACTCGCCCACCGAGTCGTCGCCCTGAAGGATGCAGCTCGGGTACTTCCACGTGATGGCAGACCCGGTCTCCACCTGCGTCCAGGAGATCTTGGCCCGGTTCATGGCCTTGCCGCGCTTGGTGACGAAGTTGTAGATGCCGCCCTTGCCGTTCTTGTCGCCCGGATACCAGTTCTGCACCGTGGAGTACTTGATGGTCGCGTCGTCGAGCGCGATCAGCTCGACCACCGCCGCGTGCAACTGATTCTCGTCGCGCATCGGCGCCGTGCAGCCTTCCAGGTAGCTCACCTTCGCGCCTTCGTCGGCGATGATCAGCGTGCGCTCGAACTGTCCGGTGTTGGCCTGGTTGATCCGGAAGTAGGTCGACAGCTCCATGGGACAACGCACTCCCTTGGGGATGTAGCAGAACGACCCGTCCGTGAAGACTGCGCTGTTGAGCGTCGCGAAGAAGTTGTCGGTGTACGGAACGACCGTCCCGAGGTACTTCCGCACGAGGTCCGGGTGCTCCTTCACGGCCTCGGAGAAGGAACAGAAGATGATCCCCAGCTTCGAAAGCTCGCCGCGAAACGTCGTGGCCACCGAGACGCTGTCGAAGACCGCGTCCACGGCCACGCCACTCAGGCGCTTCTGCTCGTCCAGCGAGATGCCCAGCTTGCTGAACGTCTCCCGCAGTTCCGGATCCACTTCATCGAGCGAATTGAGCGTCTTCTTCTGCTTCGGGGCCGAGTAGTAGCTGGTGGCCTGGTAGTCGATGGGCGGGTAGTGCACATTCGCCCACGCCGGCTCCGTCATGGTCAGCCAGTGCCGGAAGGCCTTGAGGCGCCACTCCAGCATCCACTCCGGCTCCTGCTTCTTCGCGGAAATGAAGCGGATGATGTCTTCGCTGAGGCCGGGGGGAGCCGTGTCGGACTCGATGTCCGTGACGAATCCGTACTTGTAGTCCTGCCGGGCGATCTCTTGAATCTCTAGGTTGCTCATGATTGCTCTATCCCTCGCGTTGCGCGGGATCTCCGTTGCTTCGAATGACATCTGTCATTCACTGCTCCAAGGCTGGAAATCTTGCTCAAACAGCGTGCCCAAGGCTTGGCCAACCAGCGCCACCGGCCGTGCCGGTTCACGATGCCGCCTCGCGGGCGAACTGCCGTTTGTCGATGACGGGCATCGGGACGCCACCTCGTACCAGGTCCGCCAGCGTCACCTGCTCGAAGGCGCCCTTGATGGCGCGGTTGATGCCGAACATGAATCGTCGGGATGGGCACGCCACGCGGATGCCGCACGTCGCGTTCCCTTCGTGGTCGTAGGTCTCACACTCGGTGAGATCCCAAGGCCCTTCGAGCATTTCGATCAGGTTCCCGAGGGTGATGCCTTCCGCGTCGCCGTCGAACGTGTAACCGCCGCCTGCGCCGCGATGCGAGCGGACGAGGCCGCCATGATGCAGAACCTTCAAGACCTTGATCACCGCCGGAACCGGCAGGTGGTAGAACTCGGCGATCTCCCGCGCAGCCGTGACCTGCCCCGCATTGCGGGCCAGATAAACGCTGGCCAGGAGGCCGTAATCCGTGAGTCGCGAGATCTTGAGCATCGGTCCTTCCGTGAAGCCGGCGAAACCGTACCATGTCGGTACGGTTTGAACAACAGGGCATCCGGAACGGATTGTTCCAGGCAGTTGGCGATGGCAAGCGGATTGCGACGCACTAGTCGACGGATGACGATGAAAAGCAAACTGATCCTTTCCTTCGTGACCCTGGTACTCGCGTCTGCATGCGGAAGGGACGGAAGCGCCGGCACGAGCCAGAAGGACTACGAGGTGGTCCAGGAAGGGTCAGCCAACGGAGTCACGTCCACCATTCAGGGACCCGGCGAGACTCTGCCGCCCATCACGAGCACGAGTGCCGACACGACGACCGCGTTCAGCATCGATCCGACCCTCGCCACACCCCAGCAGTCCCAGACCGGCTCGCTCTCCGGAGCCATGCCACCCGTGGATGCGTACACGCCTCCTGCCCCACCACCCGCCTACATTCCGCCCACACCACGTCCTGCTCCCCCGGTAGCGCCGCGTCCCGCGCCGCCTGAGCCCGAACCAGCTCCAGAGCGAACCGAGCCCCAGCCTCCGCCGACGACGACCGAGACGGCTGTGGAGCCGGAACCGCCGGCCGAGCCAGAAGAAGAGGAAGCGGAGGAGCAGCCTCCTCCACCCACCACCACGGACACGCGCGGTCCCAACGGCAACCTCGGGTTGCCCGTCTAACGAGTGCGGGCCGCCGGGTCAGAGCCGAGGAGCGCCGGCGTCCCGCCGGCTGGCCATGCGGCGTCCCGCCGCGGGCGGGGGCATTCGAGCCGAAGCCCAGCATCGCGAGACGAGCGTCCTTCGCGCAAGGCGCGCTCCCCCGCCCGGGGCGAGGACGCCCCCCGGCCAGCCGGCGGGACGCC
>Ga0307505_10001219_pt1 | contig 21961 bp, 20 predicted proteins | sample 23_S_MG_FD_202183 | JGI IMG/M metagenome (GOLD analysis project Ga0307505, IMG submission 202183) | Soil microbial communities from Populus trichocarpa stands in riparian zone in the Pacific Northwest, United States - 23_S | ecosystem: Environmental > Terrestrial > Soil > Riparian zone > Trees...
ACGGGGACACGGCCGTGTACGACACGATCGTTCGCATGGCGCAGGATTTCTCTCTGCGCTACCCGTTGGTGGACGGGCAGGGAAACTTCGGCTCCATCGACGGCGATTCACCGGCGGCGATGCGTTACACCGAAGTGCGCATGGCGCGGATTGCGGGCGAGCTCCTCGCCGACATCGACAAGGAGACGGTCGATTTCGCGCCGAACTACGACGACACGATGGTCGAGCCGGTCGTCCTGCCGTCGCGAGTGCCCAACCTCTTGATCAACGGATCCTCCGGCATCGCCGTGGGGATGGCGACCAATATTCCCCCGCACAATCTCGGGGAAGTCGTCGAGGGGCTGATTGCGTTGATCGCGAATCCGAATCTCTCAATCGGCGAACTGATGCAGTACATACCCGGCCCGGATTTTCCCACGGCGGGTTTCATTCACGGCCGGGCGGCGATTCGCGAGGCATACCACACCGGTCGCGGCGTACTGCAGATGCGCGCGAAGACCGAGATCGAGGAAGACGAGAAGACCGGGAAGTCCCGCATCATCGTCACCGAGCTGCCGTACCAGGTGAACAAGGCACGGCTGATCGAGCGGATCGCCGAACTGGTCCACGAGAAGAGACTCGAGGGCATCAGCGATCTTCGCGACGAGTCCGATCGTCAGGGCATGCGCATCATGATCGAACTGCGCCGCGATGCCGTGCCGGAAGTCGTTCAGAACAGCTTGTACAAGCAGACGTCTCTCCAGGAGTCGTTTGGGATCAACCTCCTTGCCATCGTCGAAGGACGTCCCAAGCTGCTGAACCTCAAAGAGGCGCTGCGGGTGTTTCTCGCACACCGCAAAGAGGTCGTGACCCGGCGGACGCGATTCGACCTCGCCAAGGCGGAAGATCGCCTGCACATCCTCGAGGGGCTGAAGATCGCACTCGACGCCCTGGACGCGGTCATCGCGCTCATTCGGGCGGCGGCGGACCCGGTCGCGGCGAAGGAGGGTCTGGTCGCGACGTTCTCGCTATCGGAACGCCAAGCCCAGGCGATCCTCGACATGCGATTGCAGCGACTGACGAACCTCGAACGCGACAAGATCGTCGAGGAATACGAAGGGGTCCTCAAACAGATCGCCAGGTATAACGAGATCCTCAACGACGAGGCAGAGGTCGAGAAAATCATCGTCAACGAGCTGCGCGAGGCCCGCGACCTGTTCGACGACCCGCGTCGCACGCAGATCGTCGACCACGCGTCCGATATCTCCGTCGAGGACCTGATCGCCGAAGAGGACATGGTCGTGACCGTGTCGCACGAGGGTTACATAAAGCGAAACCCACTGACCGAGTACAGGGCGCAGCGCCGTGGCGGGCGGGGCAAGATTGGCGCGACGACGAAAGAAGAGGATTTCCTCGAGCACGTCTTCGTCGCGTCCACGCATGCGTACCTTCTGTTCTTCACGACAGCCGGTCGGCTGTTCTGGAAGAAGGTCCACGAACTCCCGAAAGTCGGTCGCGCTGCGCGAGGCAAGGCGATCGTGAACTTGCTGGCGCTGAGTCCCGACGAGAAGGTGTCGGCGTTTCTCGCCATGCGCGAATTCGAGGCGGGCAAGAACGTCCTCTTCGCGACGAAGTTGGGAACGGTGAAGAAGACGCCGTTGAAGGAGTACTCGAACCCGCGTCCGTCGGGCATCATCGCCATCAAAATCAACGAGGGCGACTCGGTCGTTGGTGTGCGGCTGACGGACGGGAGTCAGGAGATCATCCTGTCGACACGCGAGGGGAAGGCTATTCGGTTCCGCGAACACGAGGTGCGGCCGATGGGCCGCGCCGCGGCGGGCGTGCGCGGCATCCAACTCGACGATGTCGACGAGGTGGTGGCCGTCGATGTGGTCGACATCGATTCGACCCTCCTGACAGTCGCCGAGCGCGGGTACGGCAAGCGTACGGAGATGGCGGAGTACCGGATCACCGGACGCGGCGGAAAGGGCATCCTCACGATGCGCGTCACCGATCGAGTAGGGCCCGTCGTCGGCGTTCGCATGGTCGCTCAGGACGATCACATCATGTTGATCACCGATGCCGGCAAGGTGATCCGAACCCCGGTCAGGGAGATCTCGATCATCGGCCGCAACACGCAGGGGGTGCGACTCATTGATGTCGCGGAGGGGGAGAAGGTCGTGGGCGTCGCGCGTCTGGCCGACAGCGACGAACCGGTCGTCGACGGCGATGAGTCCGTGTCGGACGACGACGAGTCGATCGCCGGTGGTGACGACGACGGCGGTGACGGCGCGGATTGATCGAGGCCGCGGGCGCCACACTGGACATCGTTCCGGGCACCGCTATAGGCTACCCGGCAGTCGACCAGGAGGCACCGGGTATGAATTGCGCAGCTTGCGGGCAAGAACGGCGCGAACGAACTGTAGGCCTGCAGTACTTCATCCCGGCCGGCGTCTTCGCCGTCGGGGTGATGGTCGCATACATCCTGGGTGGGCAGCTCCTCCATGATCTGGTCGAGGGGATGCGGCGCGATGCTCTGCCGCTTTGGAAAGGCATCCTTCCGGCGGCCCTTCTCGTCGCCGCCGCGCTGACGTTCATCTGGCGCGGTCGCCGGGTCGTGTGCGAGGGATGTTGGAGCGACCTGCCGTATTGGATGCGCACCGTGGGGAAGGGATCTCAGCCGGCGGAGCGCCGAATGGCCTTGCGGGCTCTCGGCGCCGGCGGCGCGACGGCGGCGGCGCTCGGCAGCGGACTCGGTGCCGTGATTCTGCGCAATCGCGGTTGGCTCGACACCGCGGAGCACATCATGAACGCCGAGGTGGAGATCACGGCGCCGCAGGCGCGGCCCGAGTGGGAGGGGTCGCGCATCGCGACGCGCCGGCGATTGGGACGCACCGACGCGATGGTCTCCGACATCGCCGTTGGGACGGGCCGGTTCCAGGGGCGAGAGGTCGCTCGCCTGGCGATCGAGCGCGGGGTGAACTACTTCGACACCGCCCCCGATTACTCCGAGCACGGGTCGGAGATCGAGCTCGGAATCGCGATCAAGGATCTGCGCCGCGAGGATCTGTTCCTGGCCACGAAGTTCTGTGTCGCCGACGGGCACCTACCGAACGACACGCCGGTGCCGGAGATCATTCGCGCCGTGGAGGGCAGCTTGCAACGGCTCAACACGGACTACGTCGACCTCGTACACATCCACTCCTGCGACCGGCTCGATCGTCTGATGGCGCCGAACATGCACGAAGCGTTCGACCGGCTCAAAGAACAGGGCAAGGTGCGCTTCCTCGGCGTCAGCACGCACACGCCGAACCTCGAAGAGGTGGCCAACGCGGCAATCGACTCCGGGCGATTCGACGTGATGATGCTCGCGTATCACTTCGGAATGTACCCGAATTTCGGGCACATTCTCGAGAAGGCGAAGAAGGCGGACGTCGGCATCGTTGCGATGAAGACGTTGAAGGGCGCGAAACATACGAACCTCGCGGACTTCCGTAAGGAAGCGGACGCGTACTCCCAGGCCGCGTTTCGCTGGGTGTTGTCGAACCCGGCCGTTTCGTGCCTGGTGATATCGTTCTCCCAGTTGCGGCACGTCGACGAGTACCTCTACGCATCGGGTCAGCCGGTACGCGATGGGGACGTCGCACTCCTCGAGCGTTACGACGAGTTGACGCGCGGCGACTACTGTCAGCCGCACTGTGGCCTATGTCTCGATTCGTGCACCTACGACCTGGCGATCAACGACGTGCTGCGCTACCGCATGTACTTCAACGACTACGGTTGGGAGAAGGAGGGCATGCGGCTGTATGCGCGTCTCGACGAGGCGAGCAACGCCAGCCGCTGCATCACCTGTACGGCGCCGTGCACCAACCAATGTCCGATCGGTGTACCGATCCGCGAGAAGATGCTCGACGCGCACAGCGCCTTGCGCCTGCGAGCCTGACGCGCTCAGCCCGTTTTGACGGAGCGGCGGCGAGATTCAGCGGCGATCGGTGCCGGCAAGGGTTCGTCGGCTCGAGCCGGCTCGTCGGCGGCCGCGTTGATGCGGTCGATCAACTGGCGCAGTCGCCCGAACTGATGACGATCGAAGTGGAAGGCGAGGCGGGGTAGGTGCCAGAGGTGGGGGTCGTCGCGCTCCACCGCGAAGGGCCCGCGCTGTTCGAAACCTCCCGCCGTGAGAATGCCGGCGAATTCGCTATCGAGCTCGCGGATGACGGCTTGCGGCAGCTTGCGATTGAGTCGCATCACCAACAGGTCGCTCACCCACCGCGACGAGTTGTAGACGCGGTAGAAGTTGGTGACCTCGTGGACGGCTTCATCGAGGTCGTTGGTGACCTTGTACAGGGCCAGGTCCTGCTCGCTGATCAATCCCTGGCGAAGGAGATCGGTCTCCACGTAGCGCTGCCACGTGCGCCAGTACGTTCCGCCCGGCGACTCGACGCAAACGATCGGCATCGGTTGCGCCTTGCCGGTCTGCACCAGTGTCAGCGTCTCGAAGCCCTCGTCCTGGGTGCCGAAACCACCGGGAAACAGGGCTACCGCTTCAGCCTCCTTGAGGAAGAACAATTTGCGCGTGAAGAAGTACTTGAACAGGGCGACCTTGATGTCGCCGTCAATGACCGCGTTGACCGACTGCTCGAACGGCAGCGAGATACCGACGCCGAAGGAGTTCTCGCGGCGGGCCCCTTCGAGACAAGCCTGCATGATGCCCGGTCCGCCGCCGCTGATGACCATGAAGCCCGCCTCGGCCATGCGCTTGCCGAATTCGACGGCGTACAGGTAGTCGGGATGGTCGGGTCGTGTGCGTGCCGATCCGAACACGGTGATCTTGTGTCGATCGACGTAGGGCGCGAACATGCGGAACCCCGCGGCCATCTCCTGCAGGACGGTGCGGATGATCTTGAGATCTCCGACCGTCGCTTGATGGTCGAGCAGGGCGTTGACGGCTTCGACACAGTCGGCCAGGAGCTTCTTGGTGCGCTTCGTCTTCGGGTCGAGCGGTCGTTTGTCGGGATACTCCATGACAGTTCCATACGGTGGCCGGTCGGCTCCGCGCGTTAGACCGCGATCAGTTTCTCGATCTCCGCCCAGGTGACGGCGGGCGCCGAGCACGTTTGGTTGCGGCAGATGTACACGGTCGTCTTGCCGTCGATCTGCCCCTTCCCGGACAGCAGTGGTGGTCGGGCGCTGTCCGGATCCGGATCGAGAATGGCGAGGGTTCTGTTGGGGATGAACGCCGCGCGCAATCGCCGAAGGAGCGGGTCGGTGTCCACTTCGGTTCGCGGCACGACGACGGCAATTTCGACCGGCCCACGGCGGTGAAAATCCGCGGCGGCGATCAGGTTCGCAAAGCCCATGGGCTGATTGGCCGCCGCGCGCCCGAACAGGGCCAGCACGGATTCCGCGCGCGACAAATACTCGGCGTTGGCCGTGTGGTGGTAGAGGCGCAGCAGCACGTGGGCGGCCACCGAGTTTCCGGACGGGATCGACCCGTCAAAGGCGGGCTTGGAGCGCACGATCAGCTCCTCGTGGTCATCGCTCGTAAAGAAGAATCCGCCGGCGTCGCCGTCCCAGAAATGTCGCAGCATCGAGTCACAAAGGCTCGTCGCGGACGCCAGATACTCCCCGTCCCCCAGAGCTTCGAACACGTCGATCAATGCGTTGGCGTAGAAGGCGTAGTCGTCGAGATAGCCGTTGAGCTTCGCGATTCCGTGCTTGTAAGTCGCCAATAGCCTGTCAGACCTTCGCAGCGCCCCCTCGACGAACGAAACCGCTTCGCGCGCAACCTGGGCATACGTCTCATCGCCGAGTGCCTCGGCGGCGTTGGCGAAAGCGGAGATCATCAACCCGTTCCACGATGTCAGAATCTTCTCGTCGCGCGCTGGAGCTATGCGTCGATATCTCACCGCGAGTAGTTTCTCGCGCGCGGTGGCGAGGAGCCCCTCGATCTCGGCCGGTTCGCGGCCAAGCGTAGCCGCGAACGGCTCGACGTCCGTCAGGACGCGCAGGATGCTCCGTTCTTCGAAGTTGCCCTCGGCCGACACATCCCAGTAGCGGCATGCGATCGCCGCCAGGTCCTCGCCCAGGACTTCCGCCACCTCGCCCGGCGTCCAGACGAAGTACTTGCCTTCGACTCCCTCGCTGTCCGCGTCTTGCGTCGAATAGAACCCACCGGCCGGGTCGCGCATCTCGCGCACGACGTAGTCCAGGGTTTCGCGGGCGATCCGGGCGAAGAACGCTTCTTCGGTAAGCTGGAACGCGGAAAGGTAGACGGGAACCAGTTGCGCGTTGTCGTACAGCATCTTCTCAAAGTGCGGTACGAGCCAAACGCGGTCGACGGAGTAGCGGTGGAAACCCCCGCCGAGTTGATCGTAGAGACCACCGCGCGCCATCTTCCGGAGGGTGTGCAGCGTCATGTCGGCGAAGCGCTGCTCGCCACTCATGTGTGACGCGCGCAGCCAGAGGTCGAGGGGACCGGTGTTGGGAAACTTGGGCGCGTCGCCGATTCCTCCGTGGCGCTCGTCGTAAGCGCGACCGAGCGCGTTGGCGGCGTCGAGCAGCAGCGTGGGCGCGGGCAGGCGGGTGTCCCCGGCGATCGACTCGAGTTGATGAAGTCGCTGGGTGATCTCGTTGGTCGCGCGATCGACGTCCTCGGGGGACTCGCGGTACTTGGTGGCGATGAACTCGAGAACTCGCGGAAACGACGGCATGCCGTGGCGCTCGACGGGTGGGAAGTAGGTCCCGCCGTAGAAGGGTTTGCCGTCGGGTCGGAGAAAGACCGTCATCGGCCATCCGCCGCGGCCGAGAAGCAGCTGCACCGCGTTCATGTAGATGTGGTCGACGTCCGGCCGCTCCTCGCGATCGACCTTGATGTTGACGAATAGGTCGTTCATCAGCGCGGCGATCTGGGGGTCTTCGAACGACTCGCGTTCCATGACGTGGCACCAGTGGCACGCCGAATAGCCGATACTCAGGAGGATCGGCTTGTTTGCCTGTCGCGCGACGGCGAAGGCCTCGTCTCCCCAGGGGTACCAGTCGACGGGATTGTGTGCGTGTTGCAGCAGGTACGGGCTGGTCTCGCCGATCAGACGGTTGGTGTGCACGGAGTCCGACATTTCCGCAGGCTACCCAGAACGGCGTCCTCGCGCTACGTCGCCCGCGCGCCAACGAACAGTTGGGTCGCCACCGCGGGTGGGTCGGCGCGCGAGCCGTTTTCGAATCTGTGCAGTGTGCCGCAGAGAACGTCGGAGGCGCCGTCCTTCCCGGCGGCGGTGTGGAGGCTTCCCGCTCGAAGGTACTGTTCGCCGGTGAAGCACGGCTTGCGGAAGGCGACGCGGACCCGGTGGATCGAGTAATCGCGCGGCGATCTGCCGAGAGCGGCAAGCTGGTCGACGGTGAACAGCTCCATCATGCGGACGTACTCCATCGCGTGGACGTGCTGGTTCATGTCCGTCTGGCCGTAAGCCCATACATGCGGGTGGTCGTCGGAAAAGTTGGCGACCTCGGTGTGATCCGCAGGGGCTGTTGCGAGTTCGGCCACACCGGGAAAGTGGAGGACGCGCTCGGGCACGGAGCCGAGGTTCATGCTCGCGGGCAGCTCGCGGACCCGCCGCTTTTCAGGATCCGGATCATTGCGACTCATCGCGTTGCACTTGAGATTGCGTGCGACGAGAACGCGCTCGCCGGTCCGCGCGTGGGCGGCGTAAACCTCGCCGACGCTCTCGCTCAGCAGCCGCCGCACCTGACCCTCGCCGTCGATCTGCTTGCCCAGGCGGATGGTGATGTCGATCTCCAGGGTCGCTCCCATGCGGATCGGGTCGTCCGCCACGAACAGATCGAGAGCGACGATAGGGATGAACAAGCCCGTGCTCTCGAAGAAGTCCGGTCCGCCGATCTCGCTGCGCCAGAGATCGAAATGCCGCGGAGCAGTCACGCGCAGGAGGCTGGTCAGTTTGAGGGAGCCTCGCTCGGTGACGTCGTCGAAACCGTACGGAGCCTCGAAGGACCTGTGAAACACGGTGTCCGGAGAGCGAGTCATGAAGCGGCAAACTCCCGCGCCGAGGCGGGCGGGTCAAGCGCGGCGCGGCGGCACCTCACTCCTTTTTGCGGACGATCGTGAGACCGTCCGAGATCGACAGCATCACCGCTTGCACGCGGTCGTCGTCGGCGATTCGCTCGTTGAGCTCGCGCAGCGCCACCGTATCGGCAGTTTGGTTGCTGCCGTCGATGACCGAGCCGCCCCAAAGAACGTTGTCGAAGACGATCAGGCCGTTCGGCGTGAGGCGGCGCAGGATCTCTTCGTAGTAGTCGCGGTAGCTCACTTTGTCGGCGTCGACGAACGCGAAATCAAAGCGGCGCTCGGCCGGTAGTGCGCGCAGGGTTTCGATGGCGGGCGCGATACGAAGCTCGATCTTTTCCGCGACCCCCGCTCTGGCGAAGAACTCGCGGGCGACGGCGGTCCACTCTTCGCTGGTGTCACAGCAAAGCAGAGAACCTTCGCGTGGGAGGCCGCGGGCGATACAGATGGCGCTGTACCCGGTAAACGTTCCCACCTCGACGGCGGCCTGGGCGCCGCTGACCCGCACTAGAAGTTCCATCAGGGTTCCCTGCTCGGGTGCGATCTGCATCATCGACCAGCCCTGCGCACGCTCCTGCGTGACGCGGGCGAGATCGGCGAGAACCGGGTCGCCATTGTGCCCGTGGGCGAGCAGGTACTCGTAGAGGTCGTCGTTGATCGCGGTGTGCTTCATGGATTCTCCTCGGAACGGTTTAAATCGCCCTGGCTGCGGACGAGAGACCGTTGAACTTTGGGGCTGCTGGAGCCGCGGGCGGAAGGTGCGTCACTCCCCGTCGGCGAAGGCTGCGAAGGCCACGCCGGGGATTCCGGCGAACGCTTCGCGCTGGCGTGTCAGCAATTGCGCTCGGTTGCGCAAAGCGACAGCGGCGATCAGGCAGACGTTCATGGAAACCGGCGTGTCGACCTGGGCCAGCCCGCGATGCAGGTCGGCCGCCTGGTCCGCGGTCGCCTGATCGATCGCGACGCAGGGCAGCGCGTCCAGCAACTGACGGATCAGACGTCCCTGCCGAGCTGAACGCGAGCCGCTGAGCAACTCGAAGCGGTTGATCGGCGTCGTGAACAGCTGCCCGTGTTCGAGTTCCATCTGGACGCGCGCGGCGCCCGGGTCCACTCCGGCCAGGAAGTCGACGAGAACATCCGTGTCGGCGAGGATCATCGCGAGCTACGCAGACTGCGGATGACACCCCGCATGTTGGTTGCGTCCTTCTCCTGGAAGGCGCCCTTGAGGAGGACGGCACGTCGGACGCGTTCGTTCTCCGTCTCCAGATCGGCGAGGTAGGATTCCAGGGCGTCCTGGACCAGGGCGGAGAAACCCTTGATTCCGCGTCGAGCCGCTATCTCCAACAACCGAGCCCGGACGTTGTCCGTCAATTCGATCGTGGTTCGCATGAACTCGTCAGATACATGCATGTGCATGCACATGCAACTCAGGATGTGCGAGGCTCGAGCGGACGTGCTGCCCCGGCGCGGGCGTATCGAGGCCCGGCGTCTGGCGACCCGGCGGAGCGGATCAACGGAGCGCGAGGAACAGAACGGCCGAGGCTCTACTTGCCGAGGGCGAGGCGCGCTTCAGCCCAGCGCCGGTCGGCGTCGGCTTCAGCGTACCCTTCGTCGAAGATCGACAAATCCGCCAGTTTTGCTCGCGCCAGCTGTAGATCGGCGCTGGCGACGACCGGATCGGCGCTGGCGACCGCGACTTCGGAGAGAACGGTCATCACGTTGTTGCTGACCTCGGCGAAGCCTTCTCGGACGGCGATACGGCGCTCCCCAGCGGGCCCGCGGTAGCGGATGATGCCGATCTCGAGGGAGGACAGAAATTCAGCGTGGTCGGGGAGGATCCCGAACTCGCCGACGGTGCCCGGGGCGGTCACCTCGAACACGGGTTCGTTGACGGCCTCGCTGGTCGGAGTGATGACGCGCAGTTGAAATCGATCAGCCATGAGGGTGCTCGGCGACTCTAGGCGGCCTGGGCCGCCATCGCCTTCGCCGCCTCGCGAACTTCCTCGATCGTACCCTGCATGTAGAAGGCCTGTTCGGGGATGTCGTCGTGCTTACCTTCGACGATTTCCTTGAAGCCGCGCACGGTGTCCGCCAGCTTGACGTACTTGCCCGGCGTGCCCGTGAACTGCTCGGCGACGTGGAAGGGTTGCGACAGGAACTTCTGGATCTTGCGAGCGCGGGCGACGACCTGCTTGTCGTCGTCCGAGAGCTCGTCCATGCCGAGAATCGCGATGATGTCCTGAAGGTCCTTGTAACGCTGCAGGACCACCTGCACGCGGCGAGCGACGTCGTAGTGTTCGTGCCCGAGAATATTCGGGTCGAGAATACGCGACGTCGAGTCGAGAGGATCCACGGCCGGATAGATACCGAGCTCGGCGATCTGTCGGGACAGCACGGTCGTCGCGTCGAGGTGGGCGAACGTCGTGGCCGGGGCCGGGTCGGTCAAGTCGTCGGCCGGCACGTAGATCGCCTGCACCGACGTGATCGAGCCCTTGGTGGTGGTGGTGATGCGCTCTTGCAGTTCGCCGAGGTCGGTGGCCAGCGTCGGCTGGTATCCCACGGCTGAAGGAATGCGGCCGAGGAGAGCGGAGACTTCGGAGTTCGCCTGGGTGAACCGGAAGATGTTGTCGATGAAAAGCAGAACGTCCTTTCCTTCCTCGTCTCGGAAGTACTCGGCGACCGTCAGCGCGGTCAACGCGACTCGCGCGCGCGCGCCGGGCGGTTCGTTCATCTGTCCGTAGATCAACGCCGCGCGATCGATGACGCCCGACTCGCGCATCTCGTTCCACAAATCGTTGCCTTCGCGAGTGCGCTCGCCGACGCCGCCGAACACGGAGTATCCGCCGTGCTGCTTGGCGACGTTGTTGATCAGCTCCATGATGATGACGGTCTTACCGACGCCGGCACCGCCAAACAGGCCGATCTTTCCGCCGCGTGAGTAGGGAGCCAAGAGGTCGACGACCTTGATTCCGGTTTCGAATGCTTCGACCTCGGTGGCCTGGTCCACGAACGCGGGAGCGGAGCGATGGATCGGGTAGCGCTTGGCCGCTTCCACCGGGCCGGCCTCGTCGACCGGATCGCCGACGACGTTCAGGATGCGCCCCAACGTGGTCGGGCCAACCGGCACGGTGATCGGGGCGCCGGTGTCACGCACTTCCATGCCGCGAACCAATCCCTCGGTGGCATCCATCGCGATGCAGCGAACGGTGCTCTCGCCCTGGTGCTGGCTGACCTCGATGATCAGGTTCCACTCCTGATCGTTGATCGCCGGATTCGTCACTTCGAGGGCGTTGAAGATCGCCGGCACTTCACCGGCCGGAAATTCGACGTCGACCACGGGTCCGATCACCTGTGAAACTTTTCCAATCTTCATCTGCAATGTCCTTCTTGTCGCTCAGCCTTTGTCGCTCAGCCCTTGAGAGCTTCCGCGCCGGAGACGATCTCCATGAGTTCGGTGGTGATTGCCGCCTGACGGGCGCGGTTCATGGCCAGGGTCAGACGTTCCATCATGTCCCCGGCGTTGGACGTCGCGCTGTCCATCGCCGTCATGCGGGCGGCGTGTTCGCTTGCGATCGCCTCGAGGAACGATCGATAGATCAACGTATTGATGTATTGCGCCAACAACCGACCGAGTAGCGAGGCGGGGTCCGGTTCGTAGATGTAATCAACCAGGTTGTCGGTCGTCTGGTCTTCCGACGCGGTGCCGGCAACCGGCAGCAACTTGTCGACGGTCGGCACCTGCGCCATCGCCGATTGGAATTTGCTGTAGAGCACGTAAACCGCATCGGTCTGTCCACTGGCGTAATCGCGCGAAACGCGACTGCCGAGTTGGACCGCCAACGCGTGTCCGGGGCCGCCCGGCATCGCGGTGTGCTCCTCGTGCTTGGCGAGGCCACGCTTCCTGAAGTACGACGCGCCCTTGCCGCCGATCACGGTCAAACGCACCACGCTGCCAGCCTTCTCGGCGAGAAACTCCTCGGCGCGACGCAGGAGGTTGGCGTTGTATCCGCCGCACAGCCCGCGGTCGCTGGTGACGACGATGAGGTCGATCGTTTTCTCTTCCTCGCGAATGGCGAGGAGTGGGTTGGAAGTCGTGTTGTCGACGCGCGCCGCGACCCCCGCGAGTTGCTCGCGCAACTTATCGGCGAAGGGCCGCGCCTGGGTCGCGGCATCCTGCGCACGGCGCAGCTTTGCCGCGGCGACCATCTTCATCGCGCGCGTGATCTGCTGGGTGCTCTTGACCGAGCTGATGCGCTTTCGAATGACCTTGAGAGAGGGCATGTGTGTCTGAGACCTGGTGCGACCGCCCTCGGCCTAGGCCGTGAACTCTTTCTGGAAAGCCTTGAGCGCGGCGTCGATCTTCTCCTTGACGTCGTCGCTGAGTTGCTTCTTTTCGGTGATGAGCTTGAACACCTCGGGGTGGCGATTTTCGATGAACGGGTACAGCTCGTCCTCGTACTTGCGCAGCGCGCTCGGCTCGTACTGGTCGACGAAGCCCTTGGTGGCGGCGTAGATGAGCAGAACCTGTCGCTCGACCGGCACCGGCACGTACTGATCCTGCTTGAGGATCTCCACCAGGCGCGAACCGCGCTTCAACATGTTCTGCGTGGAGGCGTCGAGGTCGGAGCCGAACTGGGCGAATGCCGCCATCTCGCGAAACTGCGCGAGGTCGAGGCGCAGCGTTCCGGCGACCTGCTTCATCGCTTTGATTTGCGCGTTGCCGCCGACGCGCGACACGGAAAGACCGACGTTGACGGCCGGGCGAACACCGGAGAAGAAGAGGTCGCTCTCGAGAAAGATCTGCCCGTCGGTGATCGAGATGACGTTGGTCGGAATGTACGCCGACACGTCGCCGGCCTGGGTCTCGATGATCGGCAGAGCGGTGAGCGAACCGCCGCCCTCGGCGTCGCTCATTTTCGCCGCGCGCTCGAGAAGGCGGGAGTGCAAATAGAACACGTCGCCCGGAAAGGCCTCGCGTCCCGGCGGGCGCCGCAACAACAGCGAAAGTTGGCGGTAGGCCACCGCCTGCTTCGACAGATCGTCGTAGATGCACAGAGCATGACGGCCGTTGTCGCGGAAGAACTCGCCCATCGCGCAACCGGAGTACGGGGCGATGAACTGGAGCGGCGCCGCATCGGATGCGGTCGCGGCGACGACGATGGTGTAGTCCATCGCACCGGCGCGGGTGAGGCGTTCGACCACCTGGGCCACCGTCGAGCGCTTTTGGCCGATGGCGACGTAGATGCAGAACACGTCGCCGCCCTTTTGGTTGATGATCGTGTCGATCGCGACCGCGGTCTTGCCGGTCTGCCGGTCGCCGATGATCAACTCGCGCTGGCCGCGACCGATCGGAATGAGGGCGTCGATGGCCTTGATGCCCGTCTGCAACGGCTCCGTCACCGGCTTCCGTGCGACGATACCCGGCGCCTTCACCTCGATGCGGCGCGTCTCGGTCGTCCCGAGCGGCCCCTTGCCGTCGATCGGTTGTCCGAGCGCGTCCACCACGCGACCGAGAAGTGCGTCGCCGACCGGAACCTCGGCGATACGCCCGGTCCGCTTGACCACGTCGCCTTCGCCGACTTCCTGCACTTCGCCGAAGATCGCGACGCCGACGTTGTCCTCTTCGAGGTTGAGCGCCAGGCCGTAGATGCTGTGAGGAAACTCGACCAGCTCTCCGGCCGCGACCTTGTCCAACCCGTAGACGCGAGCAATACCGTCGCCCGTGGAGAGGACCCTACCGGTTTCCCGTACCTCGACCTCGCGCTCGTACTCCTCGATTTGCTTCTTGATGATGTCGCTGATCTCCGCAGCGCGAATCTCCATGCTTCGTGCTCCCTGTTCGGTGGCCCGGCGCGTGCCGTACCGACGAACTCCGTACTCGCTTCTGAAGTGGATGCCGGGCGGACGCCCGAAAGAATTAGATGTAGGACTGACTCCCCGCGATCGTGGCGGCCAGAGTCTTGAGCTGATTTCTCAAACTGCCGTCGAATACTTTGCCTTCGATGTCGACGATGACGCCACCCAGTTGACTCTCGTCGACCACGGTTTCCGCCAGCACCTTCTTGCCCGTCTTCTGTTCGAAGACGGCGAGGATGCGATCCAGCTCCGACGCGTCGAGAGGCTTCGCCGACGTGATCACGGCGCGGACGCGCCCGAGCTTGTCGTCGAGCAGACGACGGTACTGCAGCGCGATGCCGCCGACCTGATCGAGGCGCTGTCGATCCGCCAACAGGCTCACGAAGTTCAACATGGTCGGCCCGACCGCGAGCTCGCGCGCGATGGCGGTCGCGAGGTCGCGGCGCTTGCCCTCCGAAACCAGCGGGTTGGCGAGCGCCGCGGCGACCACGGGGTCAGCCGTGACCGCGGCCAGTGCCAGCAGTTCTTCGCCGGCCTTCTCCAGTTGGTTCTCCCCCTGCGCGACGGAGAGGATCGCCTTGGCGTATCGCCGTGCAACGGATCCGCTCATCGCGCCACCTGCTCGATGAACTCGTCGACGAAGCGCTTCTGCTCGCCTGCGCCGAGGAGCGACGGCGCGGCCCGAGAGGCGAGCTGGTAGGCCTGTTCCGCGACTTCGGCGCGCAGACGATCCTGGGCGTTGCGCAACTCCTGCTCGGCAGCGCGCGCGGCGTCGCGTTGGATCCCTTCGGTGACCTTGCGGGTGGCCTCGAGAATCTGTTCACGCTCGGCCTCGATCTGCTTCTGAGCCTGCGCTCGCATATCGTCGATCTCGCGGTCCAGACTCGCCAGGCGGTCGGTCCACTGCTGCTTGAGGGCTTCCGCCTCGCGGGTGGCGATGGCGGCCTTCTCGAGAGCCTCGACGACCAATCCGCGCCGCGCGGCCACCCACTCCCTGATCATCGGCCAAGCCGTGGCGCGGAGGAGGTACATGAAGATGCCGAGGTTGATCGTCATCACGGTCAACTTGAGCGGCGTCGACATCCCGTGATGCTCGTCCCCGTGTCCTTCCGCGCCGAACGCCAAGAGCGGCCAGCACAGCACGAGCCCGAGGGCAGCCACTCGCCGTGACCAGATCATCATCGGGTGGTGCCCCCGGTGACCCGCCCCAACATCTGGCGGGCGATATCGTCCGCGCTCGCGCCGAGGACGGCGCGAGCCGCCTCGACCTGCGCCGCGACGGCGTCGCGCTGCGCGTTGAGAGCCTGATTGGCCGATTCGCGCGCCGCGCCCAGGACGCGAGCAGACTCTTCTTGCGCCGCCGCGCGCGCGGTGGCCGTGTTCGCAGCCAGGAGCTGGCGCCGTTCGTGCACGGTGGTCTCGTACGTGTCGCGGTCCCCGTCGGCCGAAACGACCATGGCCGCGGCCTGCTGCTCGGCGGCGACGGTGCGTTGGCGCCGGCGTTCGAGGACGTCACTGGTCGGCGCGAACGCCAGCCGGCTCAACCCCGCCCAGACGACGAGAAACAGCACGACCTGAACGACCAAGGAAAAATCAGGTGTCAGATTCATCAGTTGATGCGAAGCGGCACAGGGCTCTCCCCCGAGCAGGTTCGCCTACTCCTTGTGGTGAAATTCGGCTGTTGGGTTGAGTGTTGCGGGTTGCTGAGAAGACGTTGGCTAGCTTGACGCCTCCGACTTGCGCCGGTTGGCCGCGCCCCGCTCCTCCGTCGGAAAGATCGCGACGCGCTTGTCGCTGCCTTCCAGAGAAGTTGCGGAACTCTTCCCCCCCATATCCGACCGCCCCTCGAAGGTCACCCCCTCGTGAATGATCAGACTCGGCGTCCGTATATTGCCCGTCAGAGACGCCGGCGCGCGCAGCTCGATTCGCTGCGAAGCCTCGATGTCCCCCTCGATGCGACCGTGGGCGATGACCTTGGCGGCGGTGATCTTGGCGATGACCACGGCGGACTCACCGAGTACCACCGTGTCCTCGGCGAAAATCTCGCCTTCGACGCGGCCGTCGATGTGAACGCTGCCCTTGAACGTCAACTTCCCTTCGATCTTCGCCCCCTGGCCGAGGTGCGCGTTCATCTCGGCCTTCGGTGCCGCGGGACGAGGTGCGGGAACGGGTTCGGTGGCGGGCTTCATTCCGACAGGGTTGACGTTTTTGTCATCTTTCGAGAATAGCGCCATTTTTGTTCTCCTAATCCTAGTGAGGGGAAAAATGGGCGTGACGCTTATAGCCGTCGACGCCCGCCATGTCAAAACGAGGAGGCGGCCCGACTGTCCGGGACCAATCGTCCCACCAAGCCATCGAACTGATCCAATGAATAAAAGTCGATTTCGATCCGACCGCGCGAGGTCCCGCGGGTGCGGATCCGCACCTTGGTCCCCAAGGCGTGGCTGAGTCGGGATTCCAACGCGGCGCGATCGGCGTCGGCCGATCGCTGTGACAGATCGCGCACGACGCGTTCGGTGTCGCGAACGCTCAACTTCTTCGCCACGATCTCGCGGGCCACCTGCTCCCTGTCCTCCGGGGCCGAAAGCCCCAGGAGGCTGCGCGCGTGGCCGGCCGACAGCTCGCCGGATTCCACCTGACGCAGTATCCGCGGGTCGAGCTGCAGCAAGCGGATACTGTTGCTGACCGCGGCGCGGGTCTTGGCGACGCGCAGCGCGACATCGTCCTGGGTCATGCTGAACTCGGCGACGAGTCGTTGGTAGGCCCGAGCTTCCTCGACCGGGTTGAGGTCCTCGCGCTGTACGTTCTCGACGATCGCGAGTTCGAGCGCCTCGCGGTCGCCCACGTTGCGGACCTGTACAGGCACCTCGGCGAGCCCCGCCAACACGGCGGCGCGGTAGCGCCGCTCGCCGGCGATCAACTCGAAATGATCGCCGGCCTCGCGAACCAGAAGGGGCTGAAGGATACCTTGTTGTTTAATAGACTCGGCGAGCTCCGCGATAGTATGGTCGTCAAATATCTCTCTTGGCTGGTACCGATTCGTCACGATACTCTCGATCGGAAGTGTCTTCGGGTTCGACGTCTCCAACCGGGTGACCGGCGATCGCTCCGGAGTGATCAGGGCTCCCAGGCCCCGGCCCAGAGCCCTGCGTCGTGATTCCATGTGCAGCGTCCTCCTTGGTCGTGTGGTCGGCCGCGTCGTGGGGGTCGCGGGGCATCAGTTCTTCGGCGAGGTCGAGATACGCTTGCGCGCCTTTGGACGTAGCGTCGTAGTGCGCGACGGGCATCCCGTAGCTGGGGGATTCGCTCAAGCGGACGTTGCGCGGAATCACGGTCATGAAGACGTCGTCAGGGAAATGCTCACGAACTTCTTCAGCGACCTGGTGCGACAGGCTGTTGCGCGTGTCGAACATGGTCAGCAGGATTCCCTCGATGGTGAGCCCCGGGTTGAGACGCTCCCGTATCAGTCGAAAGGTCTCCATGAGCGCGCTTAGGCCTTCGAGGGCGTAGTATTCGCACTGCAACGGGATGAGAACACCGTCGGCCGCCGTGAGTCCATTGATGGTCAAAAGCCCGAGGGACGGCGGACAATCGACCAGGATGATGTCGTATGAGTCCCGGACGGGCAGGAGCCCGTCCGCCAGTCGCTGCTCGCGCGCGATGGTTTGCACCAACTCGACTTCCGCCCCAACGAGGTCCCTCTGGGCGGGAAGGATATCGAGACCCGCCTGGCACGTGTTGGTGATGATCTGGCTGGCCGGGCGCTCGCCCATCAGCAGATCGTAGGTCGATGGACGATCGTCGAGGTCGCGTACGCCCAACCCGCTCGTGGCATTCGCTTGGGGGTCGAGGTCGACCAACAAAACGCGGCGACCCGCGATCGCCAAGCTGGCGGACAGATTGATTGCCGTCGTGGTCTTGCCGACGCCACCCTTTTGGTTGGCGATGCAAATCACCCTGCTCACTGGATCCGCCCCCATCCGCCGTTGGGTGTCCCTACCACAAAGGGGTTGCGCGAGACAAACTTTCGCCTGCGATTTCTTTGATGAAGAAGTTTCGTTCGATCGTCATTCCGGCGAAAGCCGGAATCCAGCCGGGCTACCAGGTCGCCCTCCCCGGCTTTCGCGCGGGTGACGAGAGAGGTGAGGTGATACCAGCCATCGAAGGGACGGGGCAGTCGCGCGAAGCCCAATCGCGTTGATAGGGAACGTTTCACGTGGTACCTAACGGTGAAACAATAGTTTCACGGGAAAGCCGACGGTGAAACAGGCTTGGCCGACCCGGCGTGAGTTCTCTTACTGGAGGGGCAATCGATGTTGGACCTCAGCGAGTTCGAGATCGGCTACCTGGTGGGCGTTCTGGTGGGAGAGGGCCCTTTCGGCGGCGACGGCAAAAAACCCCAGATATCGCTGCGAATGCACACCGACCACGAGAATCTTTTCCGGTGGCTCGAGACCAGACTGCCGGGCGGGCGCCTGTACGGGCCGTACAACCACGGTGGCCGGAAGTACTTCCAATGGATGGCCCGCGGAGAATTCCTACGCGGCGAGCTGATTCCCCTGCTCGACCGTGTACTGGCTCCGGATCTCGACGGAAAGACCTACGATCGATACCGCGCGATGAAGGAGCGCTACCGTTTGGCTTGAAACTCGACATAAAAAGCCGAATTCGTTGAGCTACCTATCTTCGAACCACGAAGATCACGAAGAGCACGAAGGTGGACCCCGCCGGTGCAGTCCGAATGAAATCAGGAAAGCATGCCTTCCGTGTCAGCAATGCCCTTCTTCGTGGTCTTCGTGATCTTCGTGGTGAAACTCACTTTTCTTCCAAGAGGGGATCCTTGCGAGTTTCGTCCCGAATGATCCGCTGCACCACGCCCGGGCTTGCGCTAGGTTGACCGGCAAACGGCGATCAGCTTCAGCAATTCCCGACTCTCGCCGCTTGGCAGGTCGTACGACAGAACCTCGGCGAGCTCGAGACCCGCATCTTCCAAATCGACCCGCGCCAGCTCATCCCGGAAGGACGACGATTTAAGCGCCAGGATCGTTCCCCCACTGCGCAGCAACGGCACGCACATCGGTAGAAGTCGCTCGAGCGGCGCGAGGGCGCGCGCGAGGACGAAGTCGTAGGCTGCCGGCGCGAGGGATTCGATGCGCCGCCCAACCGGCGTGGCGTTGGGGATGTCTTGCGTTGCTTGGATCAGAAACGAGACCTTCTTGCCGCGCGACTCGACGAGATCGATGTTGAGCCGCGGGCGCGCGATCGCGACGGGAATACCCGGGAGGCCGGCGCCGCTCCCGAGGTCCGCGCCGCAGCCGCCGGTCGGGCAATGTGCCGCCGCGAAGAGGCTGTCGGCCAGGTGCTTCCGCACCAACAACGGCCTTTCGGCGGCGCCGACGAGAGCCAGGCGCACTGACCATATATCCAATAGTTCTAGATACTTATGTAGACTGTCGCGCTGCGCGGGGGTGAGGTCGAGGCCGTGGCTGGCCGACCACTTCGCCAACTCGGCCAGCTGCGCGAGCCGGTCGCTCACGAGTTGGGACGCTTCAGGTGGACGGCGAGCAGGGCGACGGCGGCCGGGGTCACTCCGGAAATCCGGGATGCCTGGCCGAGCGAAGCCGGTCGGACTCGAGCCAGTTTCTCGCCGACCTCCTTGGAAAGCCCTGGGATACGGGCGAAGTCGAGACTTCCAGGGATCACGGCGTTCTCCATCCGCCCGACTCGCTCCATGGTGGCTCGTTCTCGACGCATGTAACCCTCATATTTCACGTCAGTTTCGATCTGGGCCACGACATCGGGGGGGAGCGGATCGAGGGCGATCCCGGCGATCCGGAGAACGTCATCCAACGAAAGCTCCGGGCGTCGCAACAGCTCGAGGAGGGATACGGAGCTCTTCACGGCCGCCGAGTTGGCGGCTGCGAGGCGGTCGTTGGACTCGTCGGTGGCCCGGACCAGCACTTCGGCAAGCGTCGTTCGCAGTTCTTCGATCTGGACGCGTTTCTTCTCGGTCCGCTGATGGTCGAGATCGCAGACGGCGCCTGCCGCGTGGCCGATCTCGCGCAACCGCAGGTCGGCATTGTCCTCGCGCAGCAGCAAGCGGTGTTCGGCGCGCGAGGTGAACATCCGATACGGCTCGCCGCCGACGCCGCGGGTGATCAGATCGTCGATCATCACGCCGATGTAGGCTTGGTCGCGGCGGAGGGAGAGCGGCGCGCGACCCTGTCGCCGCAAGGCCGCGTTGATGCCAGCTACCAATCCCTGAGCACCAGCCTCTTCGTAGCCCGTAGTACCGTTGATCTGTCCGGCAAGGAACAGTCCAGCCACCAACTTTGATTGCAGCGAAACGTCGAGTTGGGTGGGATCCGCGTAGTCGTACTCGATGGCGTAGCCCGGTCGCATGACGACCGCCGACTCGAGTCCCGGGATCGTCCGCACCATGGCCACCTGGACATCGAGCGGCAGGCTGGTGGAGAGGCCGTTGGGATAGACCTCGACCGTGTCGCGGCCTTCTGGCTCTAGGAAAATCTGGTGGCGATCGCGTTCGGCAAAGCGGACGATCTTGTCCTCGATCGACGGGCAATATCGGGGCCCGCGACTCTGGATCGTGCCGTTGTACATCGGCGATCGGTCGAGGCCACCGCGGATGACGTCGTGCGTGCGGGGGTTGGTGTAGGTGATGTGGCAGGGGATCTGCGATTGTGTGATCCGCGCCGTCGCGTACGAGAACGGCAGGGGCGGATCGTCGCCCGGCTGCAGTTCGAGTCGCTCGTAGTCGATGCTTCGCGTGTCGAGTCGCGGACACGTCCCCGTCTTCAGCCGGCCCATCCGGTGTCCGAGTTCGGCGAGGGACTGGCTGATCCCGAAAGAGGCGAAGTCGCCGGCGCGCCCCGCCGACTGGTTGCGGTCCCCGACGTGAATCAGGCCGTTGAGAAACGTTCCCGTGGTCAGGATCACCGAAGCCGCCTCGAGGATCTCTCCCATTTCGGTTTCGATTCCCAGGACGCGACCGTCCTCGACCAGCAGTCGCTGTGCGCCCGCTTGGTAGACGCAGAGGTTCGCCGCGCTCTCGACGCGGCGCTTCATGCGGGCTCGGTAGGCTTGCTTGTCCGCCTGCGCGCGCGAGGCGCGCACGGCGGGACCCTTGCGGGTGTTGAGCTGGCGGAACTGGATGCCCGTCTCGTCAATGGCCAGAGCCATTTCTCCGCCGAGGGCGTCGATCTCCTTGACCAGGTGCCCCTTGCCGATGCCGCCAATGGCCGGGTTACAGGACATCTGCCCGATGTGATCGAGGTTCAGCGTCACCATCAGCGTACTGCAGCCCATGCGGGCGGACGCCAGGGCCGCCTCGATACCGGCGTGACCGGCACCGACGACGATGACGTCGAATCGATGGGTATTGGTGAGGTCGGTCATGGCTGTTCTCGCTGACGGGCGATGATGCGGCAACTTGGCGAAGGAGTCGAGAGTGGGGGCGTGGCGCTGCCCGCGGCGTGGATCCGAGCAGTCCCGCCGGAGGCCTTCAAACTTGACGAGTTAGAGTGATTGGAGAATAGTGCGCGAGGTTTACTGCGCCGGGGCGGGTGCATCCCTAACTGATGATGGGAGATGACGAGATGCCCCAACTGATCGAGACGTCCGTTCGACGGCCGGTGAGGATTTCTGCCCGGCAGCGCGCTGCGACGCAGTGCCCCGAGCACTCGATGCCTCGGATCCGCCGGGCACAGACACTCGCCGTTCGCGTCCTGTGCACAGCTATCGCGCTCTGCTGGGCTCTGTCGGTGGACCCGCGGCCGGTCCTGGCGCAGACGCCGACCGCCACGAGTACCGCGACGGCCACAGACACGCCGACCGCGACGGCTACCGACACCGCGACCGCGACGGCCACAGATACGCCGACCGCGACGGCTACCGACACCGCGACCGCGACGGCCACAGATACGCCGACCGCGACGGCCACCGACACCGCGACTGCGACGGCCACAGATACGCCGACCGCGACGGCCTCCGACACCGCGACCGCGACGGCCACAGATACGCCTACCGCCA
>Ga0307505_10001220_pt1 | contig 21958 bp, 19 predicted proteins | sample 23_S_MG_FD_202183 | JGI IMG/M metagenome (GOLD analysis project Ga0307505, IMG submission 202183) | Soil microbial communities from Populus trichocarpa stands in riparian zone in the Pacific Northwest, United States - 23_S | ecosystem: Environmental > Terrestrial > Soil > Riparian zone > Trees...
GCCGCTGACTTACGTGAAAAACATCCGGACACCGCTTCTCATCGTGCACAATGAGTTCGACATGCGCTGTAACATCGAGCAGGCCGAGCAGTTGTTTACACACTTGAAGGTCATGCGCAAGACTGTGGAGATGGTGCGTTTCCCTGAAGAACCGCACGGTCTCTCGCGCCATGGACGTCCCGATCGACGTGTCTCACGCTTGATGCACATCTCGGGCTGGTTCGACCGGTTCCTGAAGGGTCGTTAGCCGTGGCACTTGTTCCGATTCGCGATGCGAACCAACTGGGCTGGCAACAGCCCGGTTGGTTCAGTCGCTCTGTTGAAATTACCTCGTCGGACTCTCTTGCCGCTCTGCTCAGGTTTCAAAACTGGGGACGTCGTTGCGATGCCACCTGCGCCGATGGCATGTGGCGGTTTGATACTCCGGGATTCTTTGGCCGAACCGTGAAGGTTACATCACTGCCTAACGTGTCGCCGGTAGGGTCGTTCTCGTGGAAATTCCGCGGCGGACTTCTGCGATTGGATGAGGGCGATGTGTTTGAATGGAAGGCGCTCGGATTCTGGTCGGGGGAGAGGGCGTTCCTTACTCCATCAGGGTTTCCCATCCTGACATTCAAGCCGAAGATATTCTCGTTCAAAAGCTGCGGGGAGATTACGATCCACCGAGAATACGCAAACATCCCGCAACTTCCCATGCTGGTAATGCTCGGAATCAATTTGGTTTTGACAGAACAGAGAAGGCGGCGCGGGTAATACGCCAGACTACATCTTGCGCGGCGAATTGAACTGAGAGCGTTTGTATTTCCCACCGGAACGAACCATCATCTTTTCGAGAATGAACTCACGACGCAGTGTGCAGACGTCGGCGTGAAATCGCCTTAGAATCTCGTTCACTTCCGACTCGGCATAGACTTTCACCGGGTCGAATTCGGTGAGGAGACGTTCGAGGATGTAGACACGCTTCTTGCGGTGGGCGGGGATCTCCACCAGCTTCCCATTCCTGAAAAACGCCTTCTCCGCCTTGGCGCGTTCGTCGAGACGGTTCTGATTCGATCGTGATTCGAGCCATGCGGCCAGTTGCAGATCTGAGACGCGCCAGTCTTTGCCAATTTTGTAGCCAGGTATCTCGCCGGTCTGAAGTTTGCGAACGATAACCTGCTGGTTGAATTGCAGTTTTTCGGCGACCTGGGCGCTGGTGTAGAAGACTACTTTCTCGAGACTTGGATGTGACATGTCGTTCCCCTCTCAACCGTACTATACGGTACTATGACGTATTTTGCAATATGCTCCCGCTAGCGGGTGCGTAACAACCAGAACGGCAATGCGTTACGCATTCCGTTTTGGGAATTTGCTTAATTAAGACGGCTACAATGACGGGGACTGATAGTTCGGGGAGCGGCGGTACACTCCGGCTGCGCGAGTCATCATCTTGGTATCGATGAACTCGCGTCGGAGAGTTGCAACGTCGGGATGAAACTGTTTCAGGACACCGTTGACTTCGAGTTCTGTATAGTCGCGTTCGAGTTCGAATGCTTGGACAAGGCGCTCGAGGACGACGATGCGCTTCTTTCGTTGTGCCGGCAGTTCTGTCAGACGGCCATCCTTGAGGAAAGACTTTTCGATCTTGTCGCGTTCGGCTTGGTCGGGTCTCGGTGAGTTTTCCATGCGGTGAATTTACAATGTCTCATTCACTCTCGTCAATTCTGTCCGTGGGGTTTGTGGCCAGACCGTCTTCGCAGGAGCCCATGGAGCCGGGCTCCTGCGCTACGCTTAGAGTCGTGGATTCCCGCTTAGAGCCGCGGGAATGACGAAGTTGGGAGGTCGTCCCCGCTCTGGCGCGTATGACATGCTACTCGTCTGTCACCCCCGCGGTCTTAAGCGGGGGCCCACCGTAGCGCGAGTGGATCCCCGCTTAGAACCGCGGGGATGACGAAAGCCAGACTAGGTGCTGATTAGTATGTACGGGGACGACCGAGTTCGCGATCTTCGCGGCCTATGACGCCCCTGGAACTGTCCCTGCTTCTCTCCGGCGCTTTTGTCGCGGGGGTGGTATCGGCCGTGGCCGGTTTTGGCGGGGGGATTCTGTACCTGCCGCTGGTTGTGGCCTTGGTCGGGCCGCGTGAGGCGGTGCCTTTGGTCACATTCGGTTTGATGTTCTCCAATATTACGCGCGTCACGATTCACTGGAAGAGCATCGTTTGGCCGTTAGCGACACGTTACATCATGGGGGCGATTCCGGGCGCGGCGTTGGGTGCAGTTGTGTTCGTGAAGCTGCCTGCTGATTGGATCACGAAGGGTATCGGCGCGTTCCTGATCGCCTCGGTTGTATTTCTCCTCGTGCAGAAGGAGAATCGTCCCCCGCTGACGCGTTGGGCAATCTTTTACCCTCTCGGTGCAATGGTCGGCTTTTTCTCCAACATGCTCGGGGTTGTCGGGCCGATGGCGGTCCCGTTTTTTCTGGCGACCGGGATCCGTAAGCAGGCATTTGTGGGAACGATGGCGATCGGTGCACTTCTGATGCATGTCACAGGCGTGGCGACATGGAGCGCACTCAAGGTCATCTCCACAACAACGGTAACCTACGGACTGCTGATGGGAGCGTTGATGATCGTCGGGACCTACGCCGGCAATGCGATGCTTAAGCGTTTCAGCTCGCGAGTGTTCATGTATGTGGTGCAGGGGTTGTTGGTGGTGATTGGGGTGTTGTTTTTGGTGAAGTGAGTTGATCAGACTAAGTGCGTCGTCAGAACTCTGCGCCGGACCTGAGCTTCTCAAAGATCCTCGATAGAGCTGGAGCTGAATCACCGAAGCGGTTCAGTTCCTTCCGACAAGATCGCCAAGTACCGCGTGTACGCGTAACTCCGTCCCCACTTTCGTTCGCCCAGTTGCTGAACAATTCCCAGCTCTGTCAAACGTTCTACGGCGCTACGTATTGATGGCACTGACACATCGAGTATCTTCGCTGTTTTTGGAATCGAGGCAATGATCGCGTGTTCCCGTAAGTAAGTGTGTACTCGGTGCGCCATTGCAGGCCCTTTTTCCAGCTGGTCTATTTTCTTTTGATCTGTTTCAAACAACTTAAGAACTCTTGTCGCGGTGTCAGTCGCCTGAATTGCGGTCTGTTCAATTCCACGGAGGAAGAAACGGATCCACTCGAGCCAGGCTCCCTCTGTGCGGACGCGTTGAAGAAGTTCGTAGTATTCATCACGATTTTGTTTGAGGTATAGACTCAAGTACAGCGTCGCCTCATGGAGGACGTTTTCTGAGCAAAGTATCAATGTAATCAGCAATCTGCCTACTCGCCCATTACCATCGAGAAAGGGATGTATCGACTCAAATTGCACATGAGCAAGAGCAGCCTTGAGCAAGGCAGGTGTGTGTTCTGGCTGGTCATGAAGAAATCTCTCCAGTCCCGACATACATTCGTTCACCAGTTCCGGTGGTGGGGGAACATACCGGGCATTGCCGGGCCGGGACCCTCCGATCCAATTCTGCGTTGTACGAAACTCACCCGGGCTCTTTTCTTTCCCTCGACCTTTCTCGAGGAGCTTTGCATGCATCTCCTTGATCAGCCGGCCAACCAGCGGGAATTTGTCATCCCGAATCCGCGATAAGCCATGGTAGACTGCTGCGATGTAGTTCGACACTTCTCGCACATCGTCGAGAGGAACTCCTGGCTCCTCTTCACTCTCGAAGAGTAGTAAGTCAGAGAGCGATGACTGCGTACCTTCGATTTGAGACGAGAGTAGTGCTTCCTTGCGAACGTAGAAGTAGATAAACAGTGATGGATCAGGAAGCAGGGTCGCGATCGAATCAAGGCGACCAAGTGCCAATTTCGCATTTCCAAAGAGTTCCCAGTCCGCCGCCGTCATTCCCAAGGAGTCGACCTTCGGCAAGGCATCGGGCACGAATGCTCTGACGGTCTCTCCGTCGTACTTCTTCTCTATGTAGTGTCCTGTCTTACTCATGCTTATGCAGTATCGAAAGAGGATTTACTTTTTGCACGGAAAAAGAAAATTTTTGCCAATAAATTTTCGTTTCGTCTCGAGAGAGGGGGAGGGCTTCATGTTGGCAGATAGCATAAGATATTCTGGTACATTGCCTTGTGGTTATGCACCAGGAAGTTGCTTAGGATGGCCGCCTACAGTATATCGGTTCGGTTCGCGGGTACTCCCGTTACGTGGTGCAGGGGTTGTTGGTGGTGATTGGGGTGATGTTTCTGGTGAAGTGAACAAAGCGGAGCGTGCAGCTCACTTAGGCGCGCGACCGACACCGAAACAGCGGACGTCTGAATCTTCTGTGGGTAAATCGATCCAGCGAATTATGCTTCCTGACTTCGCATCGAAGACTTGCAGCGGGCCATAGTTCCAGCCGTCAATTGCGCCAACTAACGCTCGTGTCCCATCGGGCAGAAACGAACATAGGCCGCCACACTCAAGATCATTGCTCTCACTGAACCCCTCCAGATACGCGGCCAACACCCGATTGCGCAGATCAAAGAGGTATAGCCGAGAAGGCGAAGCCTCGAACCAAGCATCAAGAATCGGAGTAGACACAATTGCGTGTGACCCATCTGGACTTATGTCAACTTGACCGGGACCTCTGCTTCGCACGCTCATCAGGATCTCACCTGTTAGGAGATCCCCAATCTCAATTGCACCATCCGAGACGATTGCGGCCGACCTCCCATCTGGGGCAACACGAGCGTACCACATATACGCCTGACGAGTCGAGGCCGTATACAATCCAGTCATTCGTCCCGTTTCTAAGTCAAGGAGTCTCAGGTTGCCGCTGCCCCTTTCTTGAACGAGAATCGTGTCGCCCTGATTGAGTGCGTCGCGAAACTGCAGGTTGTCAGGCAAGCTGTCGAGCGCAGTCAGAGTCAGTGGATCACAAAAATATGTCCGCGTGAGAGGCTCCCCTTCGTAGTAAGTACTGTTCCGAATCAGGAGTCGCCCGTGACTTGCGAAGCGTGTACGCCCGAGAGAGACAGCGGAGTAGTGCACGAGATTTTTTTCTTTTGTGTCAAAGATATATGTCCCCGGAGGCACAATCCCTCGGTTATCCGACCACACATAGAGATACTCACCACTCGGATTTGTCCCCATAAGAAGTGGGCTTCCCCGGAATGGAATTGAGTCCACGACGCTTAAGCTGTCAGCATCTAGAATGTAAATCTGCCGAAAGTTCCAGCCAGCCGCATACACCACCCAATCGGTTGGTTGTGGCGAAAGAGACCGTTCTTGGGAGCAGGATAGTGACATCGCCCCCAGAAGCAGGGCGAATACTGTAAGCTTTCCAGTGGTCAACTCCAACCTCCACCAATGCAATGCTGACCCGAATCCAAGTCTATTACCCATCTCGAACGGGCATATTCCACAGTATTCTCACGCTGCCAGTCTGTGCTATACTCTCCATATGCCCAAGCTCCTCACAATCGATATCGGCAACACGACCGCGCACGTGGGCGGGTTCGACGGGGACAAGATCGTTTTCTCGTTCAGGTTTGCCTCGACCCACACACGCACCATTGATGAAGCGGCACTTCTGCTCAAGCAGGTGATTGCCGATGCCGGGATGACTGCGAAGCAATTGGATGGCGCCATTGTCTGTTCGGTAGTTCCGGTACTGACACCGGTTGTCAGCGCCGCAGTTGAGCAGATCTGCGGTAAGGCACCTCTGCAAGTCACTCACCGTTCGAAATTGAATGTGACGATTGATGTCCACGTCCCCGAACAGGTCGGCGCCGATCGTATCGCCAATGCCGAGGGATTCTGGGTCGAGCACAAGTGCGCGGGGATCGTCGTCGATTTCGGGACCGCTACCACGTTCGACGTTATCTCCGCAATGGGCGCATATCTCGGCGGGGCAATCGCGCCGGGTATTGAGACCTCGGCCGAACGGCTTTCACTCAAAGGCGCCCAGCTCTTTAAGGTCGCGCTCTCGGAGCCGGCGACGGCGATCGGGAAGAGCACGGAAGAGGCGCTACGTTCGGGACTCTATTATGGGGCAATCGGGGCGGTTGATGAGACTGTCCGGCGGATCGCGTCGGAGATGGGTGGCTCGCCGAAGGTGATCGCTACCGGCGGGCTGGCCCCGCTTATCTCGCATGGGTCGAAGATGATCCAGGCGGTGGATGAGATTCTGACATTGAAGGGGTTGCTTTCGATTTATCGAAGCCAAGAATAGGACCAATAGGTCCAATTGGACCTATCAAATGCGCTGTTGTTCAATAGGTTGCCCGGCCTTCAGCCGCCTCGTGAAATAGTTCTCATTAGACCCCAGAAAAATTTGCATCTGCCCGTCTGACTTGCGTATAATCGGGCATCGGTTGTTAGCACTCGTTGCGTTTGAGTGCTAACAGCCCAATGAATACACCGTAATTGATGGGTCAATGAAGACAGTCACAACTAACCACAACTAAATAAATCGCGGCCCGTCACTCCATGCAGTCGGGCCGCACAGACGGAGGAAGAAGCAATGTCCATTAATGTAAAGCCGTTGGCTGACCGTGTGGTCATCAAGGCGCTCGATGCGGAGAAGGAAGTCAAGAAGGGTGGAATCATCATTCCGGATACCGCCAAGGAAAAGCCGCAGGAAGGCGAAGTGGTCGAAGTTGGCTCCGGCCGCAAGACCGATGACGGCAAGTTGATCCCGTTGGAAGTGAAGAAGGGCGACCGCGTGTTGTATGGCAAGTACTCCGGCACTGAAGTCACGATCGGCATGGATGATTTTCTAATCATGCGCGAGGCGGATATTCTCGCGGTGGTCGGCAGTAGCAAGAACTAAGAGCAACAAGAGCCACAAAGATTCCAAGCCCCGCCAAAGAGCGTCGGGACTTGGAATGACGGGTTGAGTTGTTTTTCAAGTCGTAAAGAAGAAGCAAACGATAAACGAAGGAGCATGACGAATGGCTAAGATGCTGGAGTTCTCCGGGGCAGCCCGCGAGAAGATTCGCCGTGGGGTCGATACACTGGCCAACACGGTCAAGGTGACCCTGGGTCCCAAGGGACGCAATGTTGTCATCGACAAGAAGTTTGGCGCACCGACGGTCACCAAAGACGGTGTCACGGTTGCCAAGGAAATCGAGCTGGAAGACCATTTTGAGAACATGGGAGCGCAGATGGTGAAGGAAGTTGCTTCGAAGACTTCCGATGTGGCCGGTGACGGCACCACCACCGCGACCGTGCTCGCTCAGGCGATCTACCGCGAAGGTCTGAAGAATGTCACTGCCGGCGCCAATCCGATGGCGTTGCAGCGCGGCGTGCACAAGGCCGTTGCCGCGATCGTCGAAGAGCTGAAGAAGCTTAAGATTGATGTGCCGTCGAAGAAGGAATACGCCCAGGTGGCGACCATCTCCGCCAACAACGACCACACCATCGGCGACTTGATCGCTGAGGCGATGGACAAGGTTGGCAAGGATGGCGTGATTACTGTGGAAGAGGCCAAGTCGACCGAGACCACGCTTGATCTGGTCGAGGGCATGCAGTTTGACCGCGGCTATATCTCCCCGTACTTCGTGACCGATCCGGATGGCATGGAAGCCGTGCTCGACGAGCCGGTCATTCTCATTCACGACAAGAAGATCGCGACGATGAAGGACATGCTTCCGTTGCTGGAGAAGGTTGCCCAGCTCGGACGTCCGCTTTTGGTCATCGCTGAAGATGTCGAGGGCGAGGCCCTTGCCACATTGGTGGTCAACAAGCTGCGCGGCACGCTGCGTGTTTGCGCTGTGAAGGCCCCCGGCTTTGGCGATCGTCGCAAGGCGATGCTCGAAGATATCGCGACCCTCACGGGTGGCGCGGTAATCTCCGAGGAGATGGGCTACAAGCTCGAGAACGCGATCCTCACCCAGCTCGGCAAGGCCAAGCGCGTGGTTGTCGACAAGGATAACACGACGATCGTTGAGGGCGCGGGCAAGACCGATGAGATCAAAGGACGCATCAAGCAGATCCGCAAGCAGATCGACGACACAACCTCCGATTACGACAAGGAGAAGCTGCAGGAGCGTTTGGCCAAGCTGGCCGGCGGTGTTGCGGTGATCAATGTCGGCGCGGCGACTGAAGTCGAAATGAAAGAGAAAAAGGCCCGTGTCGAAGATGCGTTGCATGCGACCCGTGCAGCGGCCGAAGAAGGCATCGTTCCCGGCGGCGGCGTGGCGTATTTGCGCTGCTTGAAGGCGCTCGATGCCATCAAGGCCAATGGCGGTGGTGAGGATGAGAAGATCGGCATCAACATCATCCGTAAGGCCGTCGAAGAGCCGATCCGCATGATCGCGGAGAATGCTGGCTTCGAAGGTTCCATAGTCGTGAACAGAGTGAAGAGCGACACCGGCTCGATGGGCTTCAATGCTCAGAGCGGCGTCTACGAAGACATGATGAAGGCCGGTGTGATCGACCCGACCAAGGTCGCGCGCATCGCGTTGGAAAACGCAGCGTCGATTGCTTCTTTGCTTCTGACGACCGAAGCGATGATCACCGACAAGCCGGAGCGTAGCAAGCCCTCACAGGGCGGACCTGGCGGCGGCGGTATGGGTGGCATGGGCGGCGGCGACTACGATTTCTAGGCCGTCGGCTCGATAGTTCGGAAATGGAAACCCCGCGTCAGAAATGGCGCGGGGTTTTTATCATATTGCACAGCAATGGATTGCCACGACCGGCAGATCACAAAATGCGCCTTCACTGACAGCGAGCATGCACGACGAGAGCTGACAACATCCTCATCGTTTGTGGGGTAAATCCCACATTCCGCTTGCTGTAATACCCCCTCAACTTGTACATTGGCATCAGGTAAGAAGGGTCTCGGATGAGGCCTGCCCACACCGACGCGTTAGCGACGGTCCTCACACACCGTCGTGCAGTTACATAATTGTTGTTCGGCTTTCGGATTGCGGCCTTGGGTCGTGCTTACCGTGAAAGCCATGGTGAAGAAGAAAACCTACAGGGGCGTTGTGGCCATCCTTGCGATGGCGGCGGGAGTGCTTTGTCTCTCCGGGCCGGTCCATGCGCAAAGCGGCTGGGGGCTTCCATGGGGTCACATGATCCCCACCGAAGTCGATCGCGACGGGCTCGCGTTCGATCCGAGCGCCGGGGCCGCCGTCGTCTTTGATCGCGGTCTTATTACAGTCGGCCCTGGATTTAAGTTTACGTTCGAACGGCACCGCAGGGTTCAGATTTTTCGCACCGATGCGTACAGATTTGCAAATGTCGAAATTCCGTACCACTCCTCCGAGCAAATAGAATTCGTCGAAGCTCACACCCTGGCAAAAGATGGCAGCAAAGTCGTGGTGCGGCTTGCGGATATGCATGAGGCACGTACCGGCGAGTGGCGCAAGCTTGTATTTGCCTTCCCGGATGTGCAGCCGGGTTGTGTTGTCGAATTCCGTTACAAAGTCCGTTCGCACAATTTCTACTATTTGCGCCCGTGGGTTTTCCAAAGCGAAATCCCGACCGAGCGTTCAGAGCTTTCTGTAAAACTGCCGGAAAATTTCGAGTACGCCGCTGTTGTCAACAACTCGGACTTTGTCACGGGCCCCGATACAGTCGAAATCGCCTCGGTTAGCCACGAGGACAGCAAGATTCGTCTGTTTACATGGCGCGCTCAGAGCTTGCCGCCGTTGACGCCCGAGCCGTATATGGCGTCGATTCTTAACCATCGCGTGCTGCTCGACTTCCAAATCGTGCGCTACAGAGACGGCAACAACGTTCGTGAGTTCGTTGATACGTGGGAGGACGTGGCTGGTCAGGTCCGTCGAGTTTATAGCCCACTGCTCAAAGCCGACGCGTCGTGGCCTGTTTGGGGATCTGTTCCTGAAGATCTGAAGAGCTCTGAGCTGACCCGTCAGAAGCGCGACTTGGCGCGACGGATTTACGGGTTTGTGCGTGATTCGGTCGCACTCTCAGGTGTGGCTGTCTCAGTGTACGATTCTGAGCTTAAGACAGCGCGCGAGGTCATGCACCAACGGCGCGGCAATCCACTCGAAAAGAATCTGTTGCTCGTTGCACTCCTTCGCTCGCATGGGTTTGATGCTTGGCCCGTCTTGATCTCCCGCCGCAGCCACTACCGTTTTGACATTCGCGATCATCGTTTGGAGCAGTTCGACCACGCGATCGTACTGGTGGATTTGGGAGACGAAGAGATTTTCTGCGAGACAGGGACACCATCGGCGTGGATGGGGTATTTGCCACCGAATGATCAGGTGGGCCACGGGGTCGTTATTGGACGCGAAGACGCGGATCACGTCGTGGTCGAACTGCCCGCGCCTCCAGTCGATCATGAGGTCCTGGCTGATGGCGTGGTCGACATACTGCCGGATGGATCGGCGCACGGAACACTGACACTCCAGCTCGGCGGACAGGCGGCGTATGAATTGATTTGCGCTTTGTCAGATCAGGATACTGCCGGCTACATCCTTGAAAATTGGTTGAAGGGGATCCAGACCGGCCGGATTGAAATTGAACGTGATCTCGACAACGACTGGGCACCCATCCGATTGACGACCGAGTTCACTTGGCCGAACGCTGCGGACGTCGACGGAAATCGTATGCTAATACGCCCTTCTCTCATCCATGCATTGGAAACCAACCCCTTCTTGACGTCGCACCGCCGTTACCCGATTTCGTTCGACACCCCTTGGACCGAAGAATGCCGGATGGTGTGGCGAATCCCTGCCGGGTACCGGTTTGGCGATCTCCCGTCCGGGCGAGAAGTAAGTGGTGAAGGATATGAATTCCGTTCGTCGTTGCTGTCCGAGGACAACTCGATCATCGCTTCTCGTTTCTGGAGAGTCTCTCAGCGGGATTTTGCGGTCAAACGCTTCGAAGAATTGCGCGAGTTGTTCAATACCGTCAAGCTTGCGCAGCACGGACCTCTGATGCTGTACCGCGAACACTAGAACTTCCTCCTCCCTTTTTGACGCGCACCAAGAAACAGGGACCCTCAGGGTCCCTTGTTTCGTTATTGGCCATGTGGCGGGAATTCGGCGTATCATAGACAAATGGCCCTCAAGCGGATGAGCAAGATCGTGCGATTGACTTTGATGTCTTCTGTCGTGGCGACCACGCTCCTGTGCTCCGGTCGGGCTTCCGGGCAGGGAGTAGGCGACGTTCCCGCTGCCGTTTACGAGACCGATGACAGGGTTGTCGATTGGTCTCCCGTCAGAGGCCTGATCGTTACGTCACATCGCGTCATCCGGGTCAATCGAAGTGCCGGGGCCGACGTTGGACGCATCCGCATCTGGGACACATTTTTCCAAAAGTTGAAGTCGTTCAAGGGTGTTGTGCTCGACACAACGGGCCAAGTCCTTTTCAGTGTCGGGCTCTCTGATGTCCGCGCGATCGCCCCGTTTAGTGAGTTTCGCCTCTATTCCGGCGACATCGTGCGCGCTGTCGATCTGGTTGCTGCTCAGCCCCCATTCGTGATTGATGTGCGTTGGGTGGTGGAGATCGACAATGCTTTTTTCTGGCCGGATTGGACGTTCGAGGACTCATGGCCCCGTCGCCGAGCGAGCTATGAGGTGCAGTCCCCGCCTGACGATGACGTTCGCTGGCTGGAAGCGGCGAGCGGTCTGCAACGGTCAGAACGACATGAAGCCCGCCGTGATGTCATTCGCTGGGAACTCAACAACTGGTTGCCGAGCGACACAGATTCGGCGGTCATGGGTGCGCATCCGCTTGTTCATATCGCTCCCGAGGAGTTCAAGGTCGGGCGTCTCAAGGGTCGCACAGACTCATGGGATGCATTGGGACGATGGTACTGGTCCCTGACGGAGGAGCAGATCGATCTGCAATCCTACCAGAAGTATGAAGTCGAGCGGCATATTCAGGACAAAGTTGGCGATCGGGCACGTGCGGCTGCTCTCAAAGATTGGATTTCTGACCAATGGCGGTATGTCGCGATTGAAGTTGGTTTGGGGGGATGGCGTCCCAACCGCGCGCGGGATGTGTTCGCCAACCGCTATGGCGATTGCAAAGACGTTGTTTTCCTCTGGATCGCGATGATGCGTTCGATCGGTCTGGAGGCCTATCCGGCGTTGGTGCGGGCGCGCAACCCGCTTCCGATCAAGGCAGACTTCCCCAAAGATTGGTTCGACCACGTCATCGGCATGACGATTATCAACGGCGACACATTGTGGGCGGATCTGTCGGACTCCAGGTATCCGCTCGGCACACTGCCTCGACCGTGCGAATCGCGTTGGGCGCTTGCGGTTGGTGACTTTGGCGGGCGTCTACTGTGGACCCCTGATCGGAACGCGGGCCAGAATGTCATGACGACGCGGTTGGATGGCACACTTCAATCGAATGGTGACTTGTCGTTTACCGCGGGTGTGTATGCCAGCGGTCATTTTGCACGTCAATTGCCGTTGCAGGGACGCCTGAATCCGGGAGCCTCGGCGGCTGTCATCCTCGGAGTGTCGACGACAGCGCTCGATGCATGGCTTGACTCGATTGCGGTGGTGTCTGGTGAGGCGATCTATGCGCACTTGCATGGAACTGTACGCGGCTGGGCCTTGGCGGGACAAAAGCAGATTGTCATCCACCCACGGGCTGGGGGATGGGTTACGAATGACACTCTTGGTCAACGGCCCGAGCCGTCACTCGTCGACTTTGCGCAAAGTGTCCACGATACCATGAGTATTCAGATGCCCGAGGGATGGGAGCCCGACTTCTGGCCGGCTGCACCCAGCCATGAGGATTCTGTCGGGAGATTTGATGAGACTAGACACTTCGCAGCCGGTCGATTGACAGTGTTGCGACAACTTCGCGCGAATACTCCGGGACGTGAGCCCGAAGATCGACGGGCAGCTTCGCGTTTGCGGACCGCCTACCGACTTGCAAGTGAAGCCGAATGGGTATTCAAGAGATCAGAGTCGCGGCCGCAGGACGACTCGCATTAGATCGCAATGAGTCGGTCGACGCTATCACGCACCGGCTTGGCGGACAACTTCAACCGTGCACTGAGCGCGTGACGCGATGGCAGAAGACACACTGCCTATCAACGCATGCTTGATCCCGCCCAGCCCTCGCGCACCCACAAAGATACAGTCCGCTTTCCAAGTTTCTGCCTGCTCCAGTAACAACTTCTTCGGATTGCCTTCCTTCGTGACAGTTGTCACGGTGAGCCCGCTCGGTCGCAGGCGCGCGGCGGCATCTTCGGCAAGTTTCATGACCCATTGGTGATCGACGGAATCGTCATCCGCGATCCACTTGCGTAATGGCGAGCTGACATTGGCAATGGCCGAGATCAGATTGTGGTCTATCACAGTCATAACGAGCGCCACCGATCCCGAAGGCCACTTACGCGAAGCGACTTCGGCGATTGCTCTGTCTGCGTGCTCGGAGCCGTCGACGCCTACTATGATGCGGATGGCCGCCGGATCGATCGGCGCACCATGCACAACGCGAACCGAGCATGTTGCGTCTGTCACGACTCGTTGCGACACGCTGCCGAGGATCAGCCGCGCCGGTGTCGCCATGTCGTGTGCGCCAACGACGATGAGGTCAGCTCCCCATTCGCGACTTGTGTTGAGCAAGCCCCACGCCGGTGAATCAGCAAACGCTTTGGCTTCGACCTTCCACGAAGGGAATTCCGAGCGAAGAGTTTGTGCGCAGTTCTCGGACATTTTCCGTGCTTTTTCAATGAGTCGCGCTGCATCGTCCTGTGATCGTCTGAATGATGCTTCGATTGACGCCGGTATTGGTGGTGCCACGTATCCAGGTGTGCTGGGAGGAACCAATACATCGGCAATTGAGATTACCAGGGCGTGGACATTGCCCGGCATTCCGGCTTGCTTCAAATCCTCAATGACGGCATCTGCGCCTTGTGTGCCGTCGTACCCTACCACGATTTTCATAGCTTTATTCACTCGTCACTCCATTTCTCGCCTTGGTTCGTTCTGCTTCGCGCGGCATTACACTCCTTTTATAGGAATGCCCCGTGCTTTCAGTTCCGCCACGAATAATTCCGGATTCACCGCGATCTCCTGCGGTATCACGCCACGCGTTGCGATCCGTCCATCGCAGGCCATCTGGAGGATGATGGCGGCAGGGAAAGCAGTTGTGCGCATCATGGACGTAAGATTGTTCGCCTTGTCAAATTCGTCGATGATGTCAATCTGATGCATGCGTGGCTGTCCGTTCTCGGCGCCATCGAACTGAACCCGTACGACTGTCAGGTCGTGAGTTCCAAGAGGCACCCGCGCGGCCAAACGATTCGCGATAACGTGCCGGGGGATGATACTCTGTCCGTCGACCGTGATTGGATCCGACGAAAACATGTCCAGATGAAGCAGCCACTGCATCGCTTTGGCATGGCCGGGGTAGCGCAGAGTCTTGTAATTGAGATTTCTCACGCGCTTAGCATAGGTCTGTGGGAGGGTGGATGTCCCGCCTGATGTATTGAATGCTTCAAGAGTGCCAACTGGTGCGTCGAACTGGACACTCTCAACTTCCCCCAATGGCTCTCCGACGACACTTTGACCATTCTGTAAAGACACTGGCGGCTCTACGTATTCATTGATCAGCCCTTCGACCGAGAATAGCCGTTCGTACTCGAATGGGTGTTTCGGATCTGCCGGAAGCCCGCCAACTCGTATTTTGACGGAATCTGCCCAGGCAAATCGATTCAGCCCCCATGCCATCAGGACAGAGACCATTCCCGGCGCTAGGCCGCAATCAGGGACAATGGTGATTCCAGCGGCTTCGGCGTCCTTGGTCATCGCCAACTCTGCGGCGACGATATCATTGTTGCCGCCTAAGTCGACCATGTTTGTCTTGGTCGCGATCGCCGCTTTGGCGAATTCGACATTGAAGCCGTAGTGAATTGAACAAAAGACTCCGTCGACACCTGCGAGTACAGATCGAACTCCCGCAGAGTCTTTGGCGTCGAGTTTGACTGTGTTCAATCGCGGGTCGGGAAATCGGTCGCGAAAGGACTTCAGCGCTTCGTCCGACGAATCGGTCACCGTCAGAGAGGTGACACCGGGGTTCCTGAGAAAGTCGAATGCAGCCCCTCTGGCCATCAATCCGGCGCCGAGAATTGCGAGTTTCACGTGGTGCTCCAATCAGTTCGCGGGGGGCGTCGGCAGCTGTGATCCAGTGATTTGATCGTCGGCATCAGAAGTGCAACATGCATCAAAACATTTGCGATGGAAAGGGCTCTTGCCCATGCTTAACAAGCTATTTTGTGAACGGGTGATCGACATATCTGCGACATCAGGCGACCGGTCGCATTGAACAAGCGGGCGGTAGGCAGGCGACGGATGGGTCGTCGAGCGTTGTCGCACACTGACATAGCCGATCCCGCTCTATCGAAGATACTTTGCTATCCGAAGCTCGAATGGACATATTGCTGCGCCATCTGATTGTTCTCGAAATGTGCATCAGTCAGAGAGGGCCCAGAGCAGTGGGCAGTGCCGGGCAAGTCGTTGAATTCAAGACGTAAGCGCAGTAACAATTGTATTGATCCTCGGCTGGAAGGAGTCGGGCCTTGTGGGTTATTCGTATCGCAGAGCTTGCAGTTAGAAGGCGAAGGCTCATAATTTCGAACGTCGCGGTGGCCACTTCCACGGCTATCATTATTAGCTTCTTATTGCCAAAACACTATCGCGCAACCGCGTCAATTCTCCCACCGGACGAGGAAGCGTCGCTTGGCGGATTGATGGGACTCTCTGCGGGTCATATCGCCCAAGCAGTAACGAGCTTCAGTCTCCCAATCCTCGCAACTCCGTCAGATCTGTATGCAAGCATTATAAAATCTGATACCGTGCTCGTCACCACTGTCGATGAACTCAACCTTGTCCGGGAATTCAACTCAACCTCTCGCTGGCAAGCGGTTGACGAATTGAAGGAGCAGTTGTCCATACGTGTCGAACAACAGGGAATCATTCGAGTAGAAGCTACTGCAAAGAATCCGGAACTGGCAGCTAGGATTGCGAACGACCTGGTCGATCAATTGGATTCTTTCAACAGAGAGCTCCAGCAAACGAAGGGGAGGACATTTAGTTCGTTCCTGCAGCGTCGTATGAATGAAGCGGACTCCTCGCTACGAGAAGCAGAGCAATCGATCCGGTTGTTCCAGAATAAGTATAAAGCAGTATCCTTGGAATTGCAGGCCGAGGTGTTGATAAAGGCCCTTGCAGAGCAGAAGGGGCGGCTTACAACCGATGAGATAGAACTTGAGATAATGCGAAGTACGTTATCGTCGGACCATCCTTCAATGATCGCGAAGCGAACAGAGATTGCAGAGACCCGTCGCAGGTTGCTGGAAATCGAACGTGGCGCCCAGACAAGATCCGATTCTGTAATCTCCGCCTTAGATTTGTCGTTAGCCTCAATTCCTGATTTGAGCCTACAATATGCAGTGCTCATCCGGAATCTCAAGATTCAGGAGGTAACATTTGAATTATTGTCACAGCAGAATGAGATTTACCGCCTCCAAGCCCAACGCGACACACCGACAATCTCGGTCCTCGATCGTGCCCGGGTACCGGAGAGTGCTTTCAAGCCCAGAAAGCGGTGGATCGTAGTAACGGTCTTCCTGCTCTCCTTGTTGCTGACAATTGGCTATGTTGTATTCACAGCATCGCCACCTTTGATTGTTGGCCTCGACTCAGAATCGCTGTCACAGATGAAGACCCTCTGGTATAGTTTTTGGCGTCGCCCGCTTGGTTGAGGGCATAACTTGTCAGTGATAAATACATGCCATCGAGCAATGCACTTATCGGGAATCAAAGTAAGATCCCCTGGCCGCTCGTACCGCTTCACCTGGGATTGATCGCAGCTACTTCGATCCTTGGGCCAGCAATTGCGTGCACCGGCGTTTTTGCTGCACTTTGTATTATAGCGGCTGTTTCCACGACAGCTGGATTTGCGTTTTTTACGCTTGCAGTATCACACATCGCTGATCTGCCCGGGCTCAGTCATGCAGAGGTAGTGATCCCAAAGTGGACTCTGGTGCTCGTAACCTTTGGTGTGATACTCGCCAAGGTATCGATCGAAAAACGTCGCTGGGACGTACATCTCGACACGCCAGAATGGCTTCTGGTTATGTTCATTCTCTGGCATGTCTTATGCTCAATAAATGCGATACATTCAATGGCCACTATTGGCGAAGCACTCCGTATAGCCGCATACCCCGCACTGGTGGTGATTGTACGTGAATCGCTTACCAGTCGCCGGCATCTTGTCTTTGCAGTTTTTGGTTATGTCGTGGTAGTCCTCGTGAGCGGACTGTACACCGTACTGGGTCCTAGCGAGGGGATTGGGCGTTGGGCAGGACTGACAGGTAATGCCAACAGCTTGGGATTGGTTCTTAGTCTGACGATTCCGTCACTCATAGCCGCGTGGAGCGCGTCCTGTGGAGCCATTCTACGTTCCATTTTCTTTACTTCGGGAAGTATTGGAGTTGTGATGCTACTTCTGACTGGGTCCCGATCTGCCTTGCTGGGACTCGTTGTACAGGGGATTGTGGCCGCCGTTCTCCTCAAAAAGACCAAAGTCATAGCTGTCTTCGCTACCATGCTCTTGGCCGTTGCCGTGACATTCGCCGTGTCGCCACCGCTGAGAGAGCTCGGAATGACCTTTCTTCGGCTGAACAGTGGAACCACGCACAGAACGTTGTTGTGGTCCGCTGGAATGGATGGCGCAAGTAGGTCTCCCATCTTTGGTCACGGAGCAGGGCTCACTGTCGGAGACGTCGTTCCAAACCCGCAATGGGGACACTCCGGGCAGGCTTTCATTTTTAAATCCTTCGAGGACGCGTTTGGTTCACACAACCTTTATGTCACCCTCGTCTTGACACTAGGCGTCCCCGGTCTCTTGTTGTTCGTCAGTTTGATATGGGCGCTGTGCCGTCACCACTTGGGCGCCGCCCGGAATGCCTCCACTCACGGGTTGCGTGTCAGTCACATTGCAGTCGTCGCGATGGTCGTCGGTGCACTTTGTAGTGCAATGTTCGAATCGATGTTGGTCGGGAAACTTGCAATCAACAATTACTTCTGGATCGCAGTCGGAATCGTGGCGGCATACGAAAAGATCGACAGAGCAACGGATCCAAATCTGTGAATCGGGGCTAGAGTGGGTACAATTGCGAACTCCGACACGTGTGAATTTGGGTAGGCGATAGTGCGCGTCTTCGACTCAACACTGCTCACAGTGGTCACACAATGTGCCGCACTTGCTGTCTCGTTTTGCGTGAGCCTGCTTGTAAGCCGATTTCTCGGCGCCGACGGTAAGGGTGTCTTCTCTCTACTCCTATATACAGCAACAATTCTGTTTGGAGTCTGCAATCTGGGCTTAGGTTTTGCGTCGCAGTACTTTGTTCGGCGTGAACCCGCTACCATACGGGCCCAGTTCTCAAACGCCTTGATCTTCCCTCTAGTTCTATCTCTATTCGTCGGTTGCGCCTTCTTCTTGGGTTTTTCGATGTGGGAGCCATATTTGCAGGGACTCATCGCTAACAACTTCTGGCCAGTCCTGGTCATGTTGCCATTCATTTTGATATTCGAATCGTGTTGCCAGCTTCTTGTTGCACGCGACTGTTTCGGCCAGCGGAGCTTTGCAGTCCTAGTTCAGAGCGGCACCGTGCTAATAGTGACGGTAGCTTTCTTGTTGGCCGGGGTTTCCGCCATTATGGTCAGCCTCTCATACGCCGCCGGGTGGCTTATTGGCGGGGTGCTTGCTTTTTGGTTCGTCGCGCGTGAGGTCGGATCCCCTGTGCACCCTTCGTTATCGCTTCTCAGGACCACGCTCCAGTACAGTCTCTGGATTTATGTGGCTAACATCATCAAAGAGTTCAGCCTTAAGGTGGACTTTCTCTATCTTTATTCTTCTCGTAGCATCGGCGAAGCGGGAGTGTACTCTGTGGCTGCTGCGCTCACCTCTGGAATGACGGCCATCATGCTGGCGATCCAAACGGTCTTCTACCCGCGGACATCTGCCAACACCGATCAAGGAGCTAATCAGACAACCCCAGTCTATTACCGCCAAATGTGGATAGCGATGGCTGTGGCAGGTGGTGTCATGGCTCTATCCTCTAGACCGTTGCTTGCAATGTTCGGTGCGAATTTCGTTCAAGGCGCTGGGCCGATGCTCATCCTAATAGCCGGGACTGCAGTCAAGGGCGCAAATTCAATACTCTTCACGCATATTCTTGGCCGCGGCAAGTCATATGTAATGGTGTTAGTCACGATTTCTACACTGCTTACGACAACACTTCTAAACTCGTGGCTCGTGGGAGGTTATGGCATGATGGGTGCCGCAACTGCCACTCTTGGGGCATTTGTGATCGAAAACTTGATCTTGATGACTCTCTACCGATATTTAACAGGAGGGGCAGTCACACCTCTCTACACATTCTCTCTCGAAGACATTCGTCTCCTGTATCGGGCCGGCGTTTCTTTCTCCGGACGACTATTCAATCAGTTGAACAACCCAAGTGGAAAGCTCTAGCAATTCGTAGCGTCTTGATCCAACAGTCTAATTCTCAGAAGGACCGTGGTCAACAGATGATAGTTCATTCGAGGCAAGCCACCGTCGAAGACTCGACGGAGAGAGTCAATATCAAAATACTCCGCAACAGTGGGCGATGTGTTAATGACTTTGCGGAGGGTGTGCTCCAGCCCGGGTTGAGAAAAGTTGGGGGCCTTGTTGCGCACGAGGAGCGTGCGCAGGTATCGATATAATCTGGGATGTGATTTGATCATGCTATTTCCGCGCGCGTACAGTGGGAGGAGGTGAAATGGCACGTTGATAAGGGTAGCAGAGTATGGAATTCGCGTGCTCTCGGGATTGAGTTGTCGTAACATTGCGCGGAATAGTCTATAGTTCGATTTGAATGACTCGGGCACACGAAGCAACTCGCGGACGAGTTGAGTACTCCAGAATGGCGTACCCATCCAAAAGTAAAATCGCGTTCGGTCTTCTCCCTCCATGATGAACCGATACGGACGGCCGAGAAATTTTGAGTGCGCGTACTTCCAATTCGCCGATTGTTCTGGATATGATTCGAATTCCGCTTCGGCGACCTGGCGGAGATCGCCCGTTTTCAATCGGAGTAACTCCTCCACGGCTCTGACGTCCCAATAATAAACCGTGTCAAAGGTCAACTTTAGTAGCCCTTCCACTGAATTAACCGAGACCGCCGGGAGAAACGGATACATTACGTTTCCTCCTCCGTCTCCAGTAAACATGATAACGGAATCATTTTGATACTGTTCCAGCATCCGGTAATGCTGAAGTGCAGCGGCCATCCAAGTTACACTTCCTCCTTCTTGGTTACTCACGATGGTCAATATTTCATCATTCGTGGGCTCAGAAAGATGGAATTGTCTCCAAGGGCAGCCTATCAAATCCGAAACGCGCTCTGCCATCGCAACATCATTGGCGTTTGCACCATCATAGTCCACACAGGTGTGCGATGTGAATTCCACTTTCTCGCGTGCCAGTGCTAAAATCACGGCTCGAGAATCAAGTCCCCCGCTCAACGCCATGGAGATAGGGACCCCGTTCGCAACTCTGGCGCGGTTGCGCGTGGCTTCGCACAGGAGGCTGGCAGCAGACTCTGCATACTGAGTCAGCTGCATGGACGAATCGATCTCGCTGCCGACGAACCAATGTCGGACTCGACGAATCTCTGGCGTCATCGCTTCGGGTAGGAATCTAATCAGCGTCGCGGGCTCAACGCGACTTAATCCGTCTGACATCGTACGAGTTCCGAGGTTGTAACCAAACATAAGGAACTGGCCAATGCCAATCCGATCAAGGTGAGAGTTACTAGCCGCGGAGACGACGTACTTAGGTTCTCGAGCCAGGAGCATTTCTCCGGTCGGGAGCGACTGATAGTAAAGCGGCAGTCGGCCGAGAGCATCTGACAGTATTGCCAGCCCCCCAGTCGCTTTCTCGAAGAGTACGGCAATGTACTCCCCATCATTCTCGAGTATCCAATTTTCGGCTCTTGACTCAGGAGGCTCCTTGCTCGACATCAGAAATCGCCCCAACTGTGTCAACTCCGATCCCACCTGTGGTTTTGACTTATTGTAGATTGAGCCCTCGACGAAGATGCAGAACTCACCATTGTCATGCAGAGCCCTCGGATAGCGGCTGTAAGACGAGAATTGGATGTCAACGTGATCAGACTCGATAATTATCTCTGTCGTGTATCTGGAGTTGTGCCGCATCTTGGACGCTGCTCGACGCAGAACCGACCTGCGATCGAGATCAATCGGCTCTGGACTCATGCAAATCGCTAGGCCTGGCATACTCAAGGAAGATAGGCGGTAAGTACATCGAGTCAATGGGTTTGCGAATTAAAAAACGACGCGGATCGATGTCTCACGGGAGTGCGCCACGGATCGCGTGGATCAATCGGGCAGTCGCAAGCTCGTATACTGCTCCCCATTTGACCTGACCGCGGTCTAAGAGAGTAAATTGGGGCTGGCCGGACGGAGGTCAGTCATGAAGAGACTTCAGTGGACATCGTCGCAGAAGGCCCGGATCGTGCTGGAGGGTCTCAAGGAGCGCTCGACGTCGGAGTTGTGTACCGAGCATCAAATCAGCCAGGCGCAGTACTACCAGTGGCGGGATGCGTTTTTGGCGAACTCATCGAAGGCGTTCGAGATCGGTAAGTATTCGCAATGGGAAGAGCGGCTGGTCGAAGAGAACGCACGGTTGAAGCGGTTGGTGGCCGATCAGGCGTTGGAGTTAAAAAAACTCGAGGAAGAGGAGTTCGCATGAGGCGGGCATCATCATCAGTGACCGCCTGCAACGAAGCAGTCGTGACGCGGATCCGGGAACTCAAAGCCGATCATCCGTTCTGGGGATACCGGCGGGTGTGGGCGACGCTACGGCTCACCGACAAGCACATCATCACACAGAAGCGTGTGCTGAGGCTGATGCGCGTGCATCAGCTGCTGGTCACTCCGGAGACCACCAACAAGGCCTCCCGCACGCCTTTGAAGAGC
>Ga0307505_10001221_pt1 | contig 21951 bp, 21 predicted proteins | sample 23_S_MG_FD_202183 | JGI IMG/M metagenome (GOLD analysis project Ga0307505, IMG submission 202183) | Soil microbial communities from Populus trichocarpa stands in riparian zone in the Pacific Northwest, United States - 23_S | ecosystem: Environmental > Terrestrial > Soil > Riparian zone > Trees...
ATCGATCTGATCCTGATCATCGTGGGCGGGCTTCTGACGGTGTTCTCCATGTGGTGGCTCTACTTCGCCCTCCCCACCCACGACCTCCTCACCTCGTTCCGCAGCGTGTTCACCTGGGGCTATGGGCACTACTTCGTGTGGGCGGCTGCCGCTGCCACCGGTGCGGGGCTGGCGGTGGCCATCGATCACGCCTCAGGGCTCGGCCACATCGGGGACTTCGGCGCAGGGGCGGCATACGCGATACCTGCCGCCCTCTATCTGGTGACGTTGTGGATCCTGCACTACCTGCCGCGGCGAGGCGGCTTCGCCTACAACGTGAGGGCATTGGTGGCGGCCGGGTTGATCCTGCTCACGCCGTTCACGAGCCAGCCAGTCCTCCTGACCGGAATCGTGCTCGCAATGCTGACGGCTGCGAAGCTCCGGACGGCGCAGCGAGACTCGCTCAGCTCACCATCACCGGGAGATGCTTGATCCCCCTGATGAAGTTGGAGCGAAGCCGATCAGGCTGGCCCACTTCGAACGAGCCGACCCGGTCGAGGAACTCCTCGAAGAACACCCTCACCTCGAGTTGCGCCAGTGACGCTCCGAGACACTTGTGTCTACCGGTCCCAAAGGTGAGGTGTGGGTTGGGCCTACGGGTGATGTCGAACCCGTAGGGGTCGGTGAACACATCCTCGTCGTGGTTGGCCGAGGTGTACCAGAGCACAACCCGGTCTCCGGCGCCGACGCTCACTCCCCCGATCTCGGTGTCCTCGACGACCGTCCTACGGAAGTGCATCGTCACCGCCGACGTGCGCAGGATCTCCTCGGTGGCGTCGCTGGAGAGCCCGCCGACGTTGCCGCGCCACATCTCCAACTGCTCCGGGTTTTCCTTCAGGAAGAGGAGGCCGTGGCTGATGGTGTGCCGGGTGGTCTCGTTGCCGGCCACCATCATCAACGTGAAGAAGTTCTTGAACTCGAGATCCGTCAGCGGCTCGCCATCGGGCTCGGCGGTGAGGAGTGTGGTGATGATGTCGTCCCGGGGATCCCTACGACGCTCCAGGGCGATCTCCTCGGCGTAGCGGAAGACCTCCAGCGCCGCCGGTGAGCGGAAAGGCAGCAGCCGATACTCCTCGGTGTCCACCTTGTCGATGATCACCGGCGTGTACTCCGGGTCGGCATTGGAGATCATCTGATCGCCCCAGGCCACCATCCGCCCGGCATCCGCCTCGGGGATGCCGAGCAGCCGGCACAACATCCTGATGGGCAGCTCGCGGGCGATCTCGGTGACGAAGTCAAACTCGCCGAGAGGCAGGACCCGGTCGAGGACCGCTCCAACCAGCTTGCGGAACGCAACCTCATAGGTCGCGGTCACCTTTGGGGTGAAACCCGGCTGGACGAGACGACGAAGACGGGTGTGGTCGGGAGGGTCGAACTCCATCATCGAGCGGCGAGCCTCGAGCTCGTCGGGGTCCATGCGCTCGATGCGGATTCCCCGGGAGGCGGTGAAGCGGTTGTAGTCCCTGCTCACCTCGACGACGTCGGCGTGCCTGGTGACCGACCAGAACCCGGAGCCGTCTCCCTCTGTGGTCCACGACACTGGATCCTCGGCACGGAGACGGGCGAAGGTGGCGTGGGGGAAGTCACCGAGATACGTGTCGTGCGACGTGATGTCGACGCCGTCCGGCCTGGAAGTGGAGAGGGTCATGTCGTTGGCTGCCGAACTTAATCGGCACCGTCTGTGAGAGGGTTGGAACGGAACCGGCGGCCGCGACGTAGCGTTCCCTGAGAAGTGGTTTCCCCAGAAGGCATCGGAACGGAGCCCGACCGCCCCAAGTCCGGTCGTGGCATCCTCATCGCCGTCGCCGCCCTAGTGATCGCCGCCGGGTTCGCCGTACTCGGAGCGCTCAGCCCGGCCGAGGAGCTGGCCGTGGAGACCACCACCACCGCGCCGACCACTACGACCACGGTGATCGAGGCTCCCATCGATCTGGACAACTTCGACGTCGGCCAGATCGTCACCGGGGAACCGCTGGCGCTGACGAAGGCGACCACGATCGAGGAGGGCTATCCGCTCGCCCTGGTCGAGCAGGACGATGGTTTCTACGCATTCGTGACCGCCACCTCCGAATGGCTTGCATCCAGGGGTGGGCTGCTGGCCTGGCACTCTGTGGACGGTGCCGATTGGAACCCTCTCGGCATGGTCATCGACGACGGCTTTCAGGTGAGCCGGGTCATCGCGACCGATGAAGACTCGATGTTGGCAGTCGGCGTTTCCATCGACGACGGCACCGTAATGATGTGGAGCTCCGACGATGGAGTGGTTTGGGATGCAACCCGGGTTGGCGAGGGATCCGGCTCCGCGTACCAACGCACGATCCCCACGGCTGTCGGAATCAGCGGGGACACGATCGTCCTGGCGACCACGAACGGGGATGATCTCCACGGGCTGGTGGAGCGTGCACTCGAGGGGTCGGGTATCGACGTCGACTTGAGCCGCTGGGGATGGGGCATGGAGACCGAATCGGATGGGTCGGCGACGGTGGTGGTCACCGGACCGCTCGGAATCGAGATCACACGGGTGCCCATCGACTCAACCGGTCTCTCCGATGAGGAGCGAAGGTTCCTGGAGACGGGGTTCACGTCCGGGCCAGAGGACTCGAAGGTGTGGGTTTTCGACCCCGGGTCGGGATGGTTCGAGCAGGGGATAGAGGGCATGTACGGCATCGAGTCGATCGCTTCTGGACCCTCGGGTGGTTTCGTGGCCAGAGGATGGGGCAGCTCAGGGATGGTCACGGTGACAAGCGAAGACGGGCGTGTCTGGGACCGGGTCGGCGTCGCATCCGACGGGCCGTGGTTCGCGGTGCCTTGGGGAGAATCGCTCGTGGGGCCTGACGATATGTCGGTGCCGGAGTTGCTGATCTCCGACGCCGGAGAGACCTGGGAGAAGGCGGGCTTGGCGCCGCGGTTCCCGGTGGCCATCAACTGGAGCGCATATCCGATCGGGGCGGGGCCCGCCGGGGTCGCGCTCGTCGTGTCGGGATCCAGCGCCGGCCCACAGATGGAAACTCCGGAGCCGGCGGTCATGGCAACCGACAAGGGCCACATCGTCACCCTCGACCCCAACAATGGAAGGCTCACCGTCGAGGCCGGAGGGGTGTCGCACGCATGGCATGTGTATGGCGCCGGGCCGCCCGACGACATCCTCGTCGACGCGGCCGAGGAGACCATCGAGCTCCTCGATCCCGAAGCGGGAATCTCGTTCGGCAGAGTCACCTTCGATGAGATCCAGCGTGCGGAGAACGAGTTCTTCGAACACAACTTCAACCGAGGGTACGAGCACCACGCTCTGGTGTTCAGTCCGGACACCGAGACTTGGGTCATCCAGGATCTCACCGACTCCATCGGCCCAGAGGCCACCATCACCAATCTCATGGTCGGGTCCGACCGGCTCATGGCGGTCGTCCTGCCCGAAGGCGACTATTACCCGGCGGTGGACCCCGGGTTCGAGATCTGGACCGCTCCCCTCCCCTAGCTAGCGTCCTCTCGACATGACCGAGTACCGCCGGATCCTTCTCGCCGACCAGCCAACACAGGTGCACGTCGAGGGTGACGAGCTGGTGTCTGCCGACGGCCAACGGGTCGACATCGAATCCGCTCACCATCTCCCCCCGGTCGAGCCGAGCAAGATCATCGCCACCCACCTGACATATCGAAGCCGGGTCGACGAGTTCATGACCCGCCTGCCCCCGGCGCCGACCTACTTCCAGAAGCCGACCACCTCACTCAATGCCCACCAAGGCGAAGTGGTCCGCCCACAACGCTGCAGATATCTCAACTTCGAAGGGGAGATCGCCATCGTCATCGGTCGCCGAGCCTTCGACATCTCGGTCGAGGAGGCGGGCGAGCACATCGCCGGCTACACCATCGCCAACGACTTCGGGCTCCATGACTTCAGGGACACCGACGCCGGATCGATGCTGCGGGTCAAGGGGTCGGACACCCTGTGTCCGCTGGGCCCGGGCCTGGTCGACGACTGGGACTTCCACGAGAAGGAGATCCGGACACTGGTCAACGGTGAAGTCAGGCAATCTGGCAACACGTCGGAGATGGAGTGGGACATGCACTACCTGGTGGCCGATCTCGCCCGCACCATCACCCTCCTCCCCGGAGATGTCATCCTCAGCGGCACACCCGCCGGCTCGCGTCCGGTGGAGCCTGGCGATGAGGTGACCGTCGAGGTCGAAGGGCTCGGAGCCCTCAGCAATAGAATCGTGTCTGGTGACGTGGCCGTGCGGGCCGAGGTCGGTGCCCAACCCAGCGAGTCCGAAGAGGTCATCTCGACCGCTCTCGGCGGCGACTGGGAGTTCCGGGGCGTCCGGTCGCCCCAGGGGCCGGGTGCCAAGCACTACGAGTCGGAGCTGAGCGAATGAAACCGATGGTCGGCATCACATCGTGGCGGAGGACCCTGGACACCTTCTATGGGCCCGATCGTCTGCAGACCCTGTCCACCTACTACACCGACTCGGTTGCCTCGGCGGGGATGACACCCGTTCTCTTCCCGGCCGGTCTCGACCCTTCCGAGGCACCACGTCTGGTCACTCTCGTCGACGGTTTGCTGATCTCAGGCGGCGACGATGTCGACCCTTCGGGCTACGGCGCGGAGAACACCGCTTCCACCAAGACCGACCCCGAGGTCGACCGTTTCGAGGTCGCCCTGCTCGAGGCGGCAAGAGAGGCGAACAAGCCGGTCCTGGCCATCTGCCGGGGGCTTCAGGTCCTCAACGTCGCCCTCGGAGGCAGTCTCCACCAGGAGGTGACTTCGGAGGGCGGGATCCACGAGTTGATCAGTGGCGACCACGAGGAGATGAACACCCGCCGCCATGTAGTCACCTTCGAGCCGGAATCGATCCTGGCCTCGGTCTACGGGACTTCCGAGGCGAAGGTGAACACCCTCCACCACCAGGGAGTCGACAGGCTCGCCGAGGGACTAGCCCTCGAGGGCCGAACCGACGACGGACTGATCGAGGCGGCGCGTTGGGATGGCGACTGGTGGGTGGTTGCGGTGCAGTGGCATCCGGAGCGACTCGACGGCGACCACCAACGGATCTTCGCCGCCTTCCGAGAGGCGATTACTGGTTAGACCGAAGATGTCTGCGGCATCAAGGCAGTGGCGACCTCGCCGAGACGCTCAGGGATGACGCTGTAGTGGACCCATCGGCCCCGTCGCTCACCTTCGACCAACCCCGCCTCCCGGAGCACCTTGAGATGGTGGGAGATGGTTGGTTGGGCCAGGCCGAGCGGCTCCTCCATGTCACAGCCACAGCACGACCCGTCAGGGGCTGCCATCAGCATGGAGACGATGCGAAGCCGAACCGGGTCGGCGAGGGCGGCGAGGACCGGTGCCATTGCGCTGGCCTTGGCCTCGTCGATTTCACCCTCGTGCAAAGGGGTGCAGCAGGCTTCCATGAGCAGAATCATACCCGCATATATTGACAACTATCAATACATCGACCAATATCGATACATCGAAGCTCATCTATCTGTCCAAAGGAGGACTGATGACACTTCGCGATAACGACCTCGGCGGCTGCTGCGGCGGCTCAGGCTGCGACTGCTGCTGACCGGGTCATGAGACGGAGGCGCTGCTCAGCCGAGTAGCGCCTCTGTCGACTTCCCTTCCGGGCAATCCTCGAGGATCGGGCAGTACTTGCACCAGGGGCCGCCATTTCGGGCCAGGTCGGTGTTTTCGCTCCAGGCGGAGCGCATCTCGTCGACGAGAGCCCCCACCTCCGCGGCGACTCGCTCCACATCGGTGGCTGAGGGAACGGTGCGATAACGCTCCCCCGTCCGCACCGAGACCGCCTCGACGTAGGCGGGGACCTCGTCCTTCTCCAGCGCCCAAAGCAACGAGTAGAACATGAGCTGATCCTCTGCCTCCCCCACCTCGCCGGTCTTCCAATCGACCAGACGATGCCCACCCAGGTCTTCGCGGTACACCGCATCGATGGTCCCCACCAGACGGACACCCTCGTCGTTCTCGAAGTCCATGGCTATCTCAGAACCGGCGAACCCCTCCCCCGGCAGCTTGGTGAATCGCTCGTAGAGCCCCCTGACCTCCTCGATGATGCCGGCGAGGATGGAGGGCTTGAGGGCGAGGCTGGCCAACTTCTGGTTGAGATTCGAGGCCCCGATCTCCTCACGACAGGCCTGGACGAACTCCTCATCGCCAATCGGGCCTCCGGTGAGGTGACGGGCGAAGATGCGATGTGCCAGGCTCCCCAGGAACGCGGGCCTCGAATCTGGGCCGTATATCCCCTGGAGCCGGGCATTGGCACTGTCCGGGCACTTCTTCCAGGCCACATACGTTGATGCCGAGAGACGTATGGCGTCGCCCGGAGCCACATGAGGGATCGAGTACACCATGTCAGGCGAGCGTATGCCGGGCATGGGACGGAAAGGATTCATGAAAAGCCCTCGGCATCGGTACCATCGAATGTGCACGTTCGGGGCCTGATGGGGCGGCCCACCTCATGAAGAAGCAGCTCTCTTTCCCTTTTCATCCCCTTCTCGCCGCTGTCCTCGTTGTCGGTGCGCTGCTCGCCGTCCTACTCACTCTCTACGGCATCACTCGATGGGCATCAGCAGGCGAGGTGATGGGGAATGTCAACATCGCCGAGGCTGAACTGGGCGGAGAGACCGAGGCCGAGGCCGAAGACTCCGTTCGCACCTTGGAGGCGACCCGTCTCTCCCGCATGGCCCATTTCACCCTCGACGGCAACGACATCGAGCTCCAGCCCGGTTACACCGGCTTCACCGTGGATATCGATGGGATGGTGGGCGAGGCCATGGATGTCGGGAGGCAGGGCAACTTCGCCAACCAGTTCCTGTGGTGGCTGGGGCACATCTTCTCCACCACCGAGATTCCCCTGGTAGGAACCGTGAGCGACATCGCTCTCGAGCAATTGTTCAACGAGTGGGACACCCAGGTCATCGACAAGCCGATACGACCCGGGGCGATCGTTCTCGAAGAAGGCGAACTGGTCGCCGTATACCCCGAGACCGGCGTCGGAGTGGATCGCGAGCCTGCGGCAGAGGTAGTGATCGACACCTTGATTGCCGGGGACGGGGCGCCACGTGAGGTTCCCACCGTCACTGTCGTGCCCGTGCTCACCCGTGCCGACGTCGACGACGCCCTCGCCGACGCCCAGGAGATGCTCGCCGCACCGATAACTCTCGCCTATGAGGGCGAGGAGGCGGTCCTCGAAGTCTCCCAGCTCCAGGAAGCGTTCGTGTCCGAGACGATCACGAACAGCCCACCGGAGATCGTCAACTCGTTCGACGCCGACGTGGTCGACGGCTTTCTCGCGCCTATCCGAGAGGAATTCGAGTCTGCACCGGTCAACGCCCAGTTCCGTATAAACGACGACAACACCGTGTCGGTGATTCCCGGGAGCAACGGGACCCGAATCGATGAGACCGAGACAGCGGACAGGCTCTACCAGGCATCCCAGACCAGCTCACGCACCGCCGAGCTCCCCATCGTCGAGGGAGCCGAGCCCGAGCGCACGACCGAGTATCTGGAGAGTCTGCGTGTCGAGCACCTGGTGTCTCAGTTCACCACCTATCACAGCTGTTGTGAGCCCAGAGTCACCAACATCCACCAGATAGCCGACGCGGTGGACGGGGCTCTGGTGCTCCCCGGGCAGACTTTCAGCCTCAACGACCATGTCGGGGAACGGACGGTGGAGAAGGGCTACGTCGATGCCGGATCGATCGTGGCCGGCGAGATCGTGGACACCATCGGCGGGGGCACCAGCCAATTCACCACGACCATGTACAACGCCGTGTTCTGGGGCGGCTACCAGGACGTCGAGCACCAGCCACACTCCTACTACTTCTCCCGCTATCCCGAGGGCGTCGAGGCCACACTCTTCTGGCGGTCCATCGACCTCAAGTTCCGCAACAACCGCGAGCATGCCGTCCTCATCGACACCCGCTACACAGACACGTCGATCACCGTCAGGTTCTTCGGGTTCAACCACGGGAGGACTCTGGTCGGAGAGCACAGCGGCGGGGAGACACGGGTCAGCCCCACCAGCGAAGGTGGCCCGGAGGCGCTCCACGTCAAAGGGAACACATCCGACCGCTACGACATCACGCCACCCGGCGACCCGGTGTACAAGCCCAATCCTGAGCTAGGCGTCGACCAGCAACGTCAGACCCAGAGCGCTGCCGACGGTTGGACAGTCACTGTGACCAGGAACATCTTGAAAGGGGGCACCGAGCAGGTCGACGAGCAACAGTGGGTCTGGCGCTACCGGCCCCAAACGGAGATCTACGAGGTCCATCCTTGCAAGGTGCCCGGGACGAGCACCGCCTGCCCGACCACGACCACCACCACGACGGCACCGGCGACCACGACGACGACCGCGCCACCTGAGACGACATCTCCCCCTCAGAGCACGACGACGACCACCGTCGCGCCGTAGGCCTATTCCTCTTCGTCGTCGGGGTAGTAGCGGAGGAAAGAGCCGACGACTTCGGTGACCGAGGCTGTGGACTCGTCGTCCCAACCCTCGGGCCGACGCACCGTCACCGTGTTCTGAAGGACATACACGTGGTCCACGCCGAGGTCGAGGGCGAAGAGCCTGTCGGCGAGCACACCGGGAACACCGAGCCGATCAGATTCGGCGGTCATGACGTGACCGTCCTGACCGGTGAAGCTGCGGTCGGTGTCGACCATCAGCACGTCACCCATGGCGACCGTATCCTTGATGACTACGTCTTGGCCCATATCGGCGGGATGGTAACGGTCCCTACCCTCCCAGCGAACCGGAGAGGGCGCCGATCTCGTGGACCTTGACCAGGTTGGTGGAAGCCTGGAAGTTGGGTGGCACTCCGGCCACCATCACCACGGTCTCGCCGGCGGTTACCACACCCTCCTCCTCGAGGATGGCGGCCGCGGCGGCGATCTCATCGTCGGTGTACTCACGACGCTCGAAGACGTGCGGCTCGATCCCCCAGAACAGGGCCATGCGCCGACGTGTTGTGGTGTTCGGCGTGAAGGCGACCACGCTCTGATGAGGCCGATACTTGGAGATGAGCCGGGCGGTGCTCCCGGTTTCGGTGAAGGCGACGATGACCCGGGCGCCCACGTTCTTGGCTATCTGGGTGGCCGCCTGAGCAACGGCCGAGGCCACGTCGTTCTCCCCAACGACGAAGGGAACCGCCGTCTGATCGGCGAGCGTGCCCTCCTCGATGGTGTGACAGATCCGGGCCATGGCCCGAACCACCTGGGCAGGGTGATCGCCGACAGCCGTCTCTCCGGAGAGCATCACGGCGTCGGTGCCACTCATCACGGCGTGAGCGACATCAGTGACCTCGGCACGGGTGGGGCGGGGGTTGTGGGTCATCGACTCCAACATCTCGGTGGCGGTCACCGCCACCCTCCCCGCGGCGTTGGCCCTCTTGATGATGTCCGTCTGTATGAGCGGAAGCCTGTCCAGGGGAAGCTGCACGCCGAGGTCTCCCCGGGCCACCATGACCCCGAACGAGACCTTGAGTATCTCGTCGAGATTGTCGAGTGCCTGTGCCAGCTCGATCTTGGCGATGATCGGGACGTCACCAACCAGGGCAGCGACGGCCTCGACGTCGGAACCGTTGCGCACGAACGAGGTGGCAACGAAGTCGACACCGAGCTCCCTCCCCAGAGCGAGGTCGACCTCGTCTTTGGGAGTGATGTTGCCGACCGAAAGGTTGCTGTCGGGAAACGCAACTCCTTTGTGATCACTGAGGACACCGCCATTGATCACACGGGCTCGTAGGGCCGTGTCGGACCGCCCCACCACCTCACACGACACCAGTCCGTCGGCGAGTATCACCCGGTCGCCAGGACTGACATCGTGGAGCAGGGCTTCGTAGCCGACGGGAATCCGGCTGTGAGAGCCCTGACCACCATCGGGGACGAGATCGACCTCGCTATTGGCTTCCAGGCTGATCACGCCGCCGGGAAACTCACCAATCCGCAGCTTGGGGCCTTGGATGTCCTGCATGATGGCGATGGTGCGGCCCACGTCTTTGGCGGCAGACCTCACCCAGTCGTAGAACTGGCGGTGGAGGTCGTGGCCACCGTGGGAGAAGTTGAGTCGAGCCACATCCATGCCAGCCTCGACCAAAGACCTCACACCCTCCTGACTGGCCACCGAGGGGCCGAGAGTGGCGATGATCTTGGTGTGGCGCTGCATGGCGATCCCAAAGTTAACGATCCGGGGCGTCGATGCCGAAGACCGGGCCGGCCCGGACTCGAGAATGCTCAGTTCGAGGCCAACGGTCCCGTATTCTCGCTCTCGTGGAAGGACAGGCATTCTTCACGACTGTCGCCGGGTTGGCGGTCAGTCTCGCCGGGTTCGGCGCGGTCATCGCATGGCTGAGAGACGATCCCACGACATGGGATCCCGTGAGCCTGTGGCGGGTCAAGACCATCGTCCGTGACGCCCTCACATTGGCATTCCTGTGCCTTCTTCTCTATCCGGTCTACACCCTCACCAACGATGATGCGGCGACGATAAGGGTGGGCTCGGCCGGCATCGCAGTGTTCGCGATATCCGACGTGATCAGGTACCGGCATCCAGACCCGGTGATCTGGTACCCGCGGTCTTCATGGTCGGTGTTCATGGTCATGACGGTGGCGATGGCCGCAACCATGTTGGTCAACATCTACGTGGCCAGCCTCGGAGTCTTCCAACTCGTAGCCCTGGTCGTGCTCACGTCACCGGCGGGGATCTTCTTCAACTTCGTGAGGGAGATGGGGGCGGCCGTCCAGCCCGTGTCCGAGGCGGAGGCGGGTGACTAGCGGCCCAACGTCTCGACGAGCAGCTCGTTGACCCGTTTCGGGTCGGCTTTGCCTCCAGTGGCTCGCATCACCTGACCGACGAGGAAGCCAACCACCTTCGTCTCTCCGGACCGGTAACTGGTCACCGCATCGGGATTCTGCTCGAGAACCTCAGTGACGGCCGCCTCCAGGGCTGAGTCGTCGGAGATCTGCAAGAGGTCACGTGCTGCGGCCACCTCGCCGGGATCGCCCTCACCCGCCAGCACCCCTTCGAGCACTTCCTTGGCAGCCGAAGACGAGACCGTCCCTTTTTCCACCATCGTGACCAGCTCAGCGAGCTGTGATCCCGTGAGCGGGATCGCCTCAGGGCTGGTCTCGGAGCGCCGCATCCAAGCGATCACCTCACCGGTGAGCCAGTTGGCGGTGGGGCGAGCCGGGGCGCCGGCGGCCACCGCGGCTGCGAACATGTCTTGCAACGCCGGTGCCGCATCGGAGAGAACGGCAGCCTGGTCGGCGTCGAGCCCGGAGTCCACGAAGCGGGCCCGTCTCGCCGCCGGGAGCTCAGGGATGGTCGCCCGGATGCGGTCGACCCACTCCCGGTCGAGATGCATGGGCACCAGATCGGGCTCGGTGAAATACCGATAGTCCGACGAGCCCTCCTTGACGCGCATGGAATGTGTGACCCCGGCCTCCTCGTCCCAGTGCCGGGTCTCCTGCACCAACGACCCACCGGACTCGAGGACCTCGATCTGGCGGATGATCTCGTAGGCAACGGCTCGCTCCAGCGAGCGGAACGAGTTCATGTTCTTGATCTCCACCTTGGTGCCGAGGGCGGTTTCTCCCTCAGGTCGCACCGACACGTTGGCGTCGAAACGGATGGAGCCTTCCTCGAGACGGGCGTCGGAGACACCGAGCTCGGCCACCAGGCTGCGCAGCTCCTGGGCGTAGGCCCTGGCCTCGACGGCACCCCGGATGTCCGGCTTGGACACGATCTCCACCAGTGGGACCCCGGATCGGTTGAAGTCGAGGAGAGTCGACTCGGCAGCGTGGATGCGGCCGCCGAGACCGATATGGGTCGACTTCCCGGTGTCTTCTTCCATATGGGCTCTCTCGATGCCGATGCGGCGGGTCTCCCCTTCCACGACGACTTCCAAATAGCCGTCGTGGCAGACGGGGACGTCGAACTGCGAGATCTGATAGTTCTTGGGGAGGTCGGCGTAGAAGTAGTTCTTGCGGTGGAAGACCGAGCGCTCGGCGACCTCACAGTTGAGGGCGAGCCCGATGGCCATGATCGACTCGATGGCGCGCCGATTGGCGACCGGGAGCGCCCCGGGCAGCCCGAGACAGGTCGGGCACACATGGGTGTTGGGCTCGGCACCGAACGAGACGGCACAACCGCAGAACATCTTGGATTCGGTCGCCAGCTCGGCGTGAACCTCGATGCCGATCACGGGCTCCCAGCTCATCCCGCCACCTCCGCCAAGACCGGGCGTTGTGTGAACTCGGCGAGACGCTCGACCTCGGCGGCGACCTGAAACATCACTGTCTCCCCGAGGGCGGGCGCCATCACCTGGAACCCGACCGGGAGCCCCTGCTCGTCGAGACCGACCGGGACCGAGATCCCCGGATGCCCCACCAGGTTGAGCGGGTTGGTGCAGATGTCGGTCAGGTACATCGAGAGCGGGTCGTCGACCTTGTCCCCGGCGCGGAAGGCCACGGTGGGGCTGGTCGGCGAGACCAGGACGTCGACCTGCCCGTAGGCGGCGTCGAACTCCTCGCGCAAGGCGGCACGCACCCGCTGGGCCTGGCCGTAGAAGGCGTCGTAATAGCCGGCGGAGAGGGCGTAGGTGCCGAGGAGTATTCGACGTGTCACCTCGGGACCGAAGCCCTGAGCCCGGGTCCTGGCCATGAGCTCCTCGGTGGTCGATCCGTCGACCCTGAGGCCGTAGCGGATGCCGTCGAAGCGAGCCAGGTTGGAGGAAGCCTCCGCCGGAGCAACCAAGTAGTAGGCAGACAGTGCGATGTCCACCGTGGGCAGGGAGACCTCGACAACCCGGGCACCCGCTCCTGATAGGGCGTCGAGAGTCTTCGCCGTCGCCTCCTCAACGGCAGGCTCGTAACCTTCACCGGCGAACTCCCGGACCACACCCACTCGCAGGCCTTCGACCCCTTTGGCCAGATCGGCCGAGGGGTCGGGATAGCCGCCTGAATAAGAGGTGGAGTCGAGGGGGTCGTGGCCCCAGATGGCTTCCAGAACGAGGGCGGCATCACCCACGGACCTGGTCAGCGGCCCGATCTGGTCGAGTGAGGAGGCGAAGGCGATCAGCCCGTAGCGGCTGACCGTGCCGTAGGTCGGCTTGAGCCCGACGATGCCGGTCAAGGAGGCCGGCTGGCGGATAGAGCCGCCGGTGTCGGAGCCGAGGGCGGCGAAAGCGGACCCGGCCGATACCGCTGCGGCGGAGCCGCCCGACGATCCTCCGGGCACCCGGCTGATGTCCCACGGGTTGAAAGATGGGCCGTAGGCAGAGTTCTCAGTCGACGAGCCCATGGCGAACTCGTCGAGATTGGTCTTGCCCACTATCACCGCACCACCTGAGCGAAGACGGCTGACCACGGTGGCGTCGTATGGCGGGTGGTAGCCGGAGAGGATCTGCGAGGCAGCGGTCGTCTCGAGACCCCGCGTGCACATGTTGTCCTTCAGCGCCATGGGGATCCCGTGGAGGGGCCCGAGGTCGTTGCCCCCGGCCAGTTGGGTGTCGGCCTGCTCTGCAGCCTCGCGGGCGCCCTCCCGGTCGAGGGTCAGATAGGCGTGGAGTTGCGCCTCGGTGCGATGGGCCCGGTCGAGCACCGCCTCGAGCAGCTCGACGGCAGTGGTCTCACCGGAGCGAAGCCGGGCACCCGCCTCGACGATGGTGAGGTCGAACAGAGAGCCGTTCTCCGTGCTCATCCTGCCTCCATCGCGGGCGGGGCGGCGAAGAAGCCGTCGACGGCCCCCGGAGCTTGGGCTAGGACCTCGTCGCGGTCGAGGGAAGGGCGGACCACGTCGTCGCGGAACGCGTTCTCGAAACGGAGAGGATGGGAGGCCTCGACCACGGGATCGCCCTCGAGTGACTGGACCTTGGCAGCGTGATCCAGGATGGCCCCGAGCTGGGCTTTGTAGCCCTCCAACTCCTCCTGGCTCAGGTCGAGACGGGCGAGACGGGCGACGTGGGCGATGTCGATTTCGATGGGCATGAGCGGGCGAGTGTAGGAAACACTCCCGGGAACTCAGGAGAGGACGGTGGCCAGGGCCTCGTACGCCCAACTCAGATCGTCGAGAGCCACCGACTCTCCGGGCTTGTGGGCCAGGGCGGTCTCCCCGGGGCCGAAGTTGACTGCCGGGATCCCCCTGGCGGCTAGCTGGGCGACATCGGTCCACCCCTGCTTGTGGGACACCCCGGCCCGGGCACTGTCAGCCAGCACCTGAAACAGGGGGTGAGACAGCTCCGGATAGGCGGCGGGCGCGGTGTCGGCCACCTCGAAGACATCGGCCGGCTCGCAGATCGAGCGGAGATGATCGATGGCGTCCTCGGTGCTCCGATCGGGCGAGAACCGGTAGTTGACGTTGAGGTCGAACCGGGACGGGATGATGTTGTTGGCGATCCCACCGTTCGCCCGGGTCACCGAGATCACCTCCTTGAACTCGAGTCCCTCGATGGGATGGGGTTGGGGTTGGAGACCGTCCATCATCTGGAGGAACTCTCCGGCCCTGGTGACCGCATTGACCCCGAGCCAAGGACGAGCCGAGTGGGCGGCCTCGCCGAGGAAAGACACGGTGGCGTTGATCGACCCCTGACAACCGGCGTGAAGCTCGCGATTGGTCGGCTCCATCACTATCCCGGCGTCTGCAGACTCCAACACCGGGAAGGCATCGAGAATCGGGCCTAGCTCGTTTCCGGCGATCGGGCCTTCTTCGCCCGCGTAAAAGATCCCCACTACCCGTTGTGTGCCCATGTCCTCGAGGAGATGGACCATGACGGCGAGACCTCCCTTCATGTCGGTGGCACCGAGCCCGTAGAGACGGCCGTCTTCGACGCGCGCCCCGACATGGCCTTGCAGAGGGACGGTATCGGTGTGACCGGCGAGAAGGACCTTCCCCGGGCCGGGCTCGCCCACGACGAGCGAGGTCTTCACCACCTCCATGGGGAGGCCGGCGAGACGGTCGGCGAGGGCATCTCTCAGCGCTCCCTCGTTGCCCGTCTCCGAAGGGATGTCGACCAACCAAGCCAGAGTTTCACTCAGAGTGCGGGTCACGGCAGACAACGTAACAGCAGCAATTACCCTCAACTCCGTGATCCACGACTCTGCCAGGGCGGTTGGGCTTGCCTCCTTCGCCGGTGACAAAGTCCTCGACGTCTGGTACCCGGACCCGCTCGACGACAGTGCCGATCTCTCCGACCTGGAGATGGTCGACGAAGCCCGCGGTGTGGACACCCGATCGGTCATCACCACCATCTCCGACCTCGGGGAGCCCCCTTCGGACCCGGGTGACGCCTATCTGCGTCTCCACCTCCTCTCCCATCGAGTGCACCGGCCGCATGAGATCAACGTCGACGGGATATTCGGTGTGCTCCACAACGTCGTTTGGACGAGCGAAGGGCCTTGTGCCGTCGAAGACTTCGCCCTGACCAAGAAGCGCCTCATCGCCACTGGCCGTTCGCCCGCCGTCACCTCGGTCGACAAGTTCCCCCGGATGATCGATTACGTCGTCCCCTCCGGAGTGCGCATCGCCGACGGTGACCGGGTCCGTCTCGGCGCACACCTCGGCGAGGGCACCGTCGTCATGCACGAAGGATTCGTGAATTTCAACGGCGGGACCCTCGGCAAGTCGATGGTCGAGGGCCGAATCAGTGCCGGTGTCCTCGTCGGTGACGGCTCCGACATCGGTGGCGGGGCATCGATCATGGGGACCCTCTCAGGAGGGGGGACAGAGGTGGTCAGCATCGGCGAGAACTGCCTCCTCGGAGCCAACTCCGGAATCGGGATCTCGCTGGGTGACGGCTGCGTTGTCGAGGCCGGCCTCTACGTCACCGCCGGCACCGTCATCACGCTCCCCGACGGGACCACCGCCAAGGGACGGGATCTCTCCGGCGCATTCGACATGTTGTTCCGCCGCAACTCGGTGTCCGGGGCCGTCGAGGCAATTCCCCGCACCGGGACCTGGGGCGGGCTCAACGAGGCTCTCCACGAGAACTGATGCCTTACCGCCTGATCTACATCGGTCTCGGGTTGATCGGCCTCGCCGCTATCGCCCTCGGCATCCTCCTCAGCCCCGAAGGGGAGCAGATCGATCTGCCCGGGCCAATCGAGTCGGTGTCACCCTCACCCGGGGCCCGGGTGCTGCCCCAGGCGGTTCTCGAGATCGACCTCGAGGTCGGCTACGAAGCCGAGATCGTCGTCGACGGCTGGCCGATCAGCGACGCCACCTTCGTCCCCGGCACCGGTGTCTACCGCTGGTCGCCCGGCCCCAACCATCCCACCATCAACGAATGGACACCCGGCGACCACACGGTCTCCATAACCTGGAACACCTACTCAGGGCTGCCCGACACCGGCACCTTCGAATGGAGTTTTAGGGTCAACTAACGGTCGAGTACCGAAAGACCCTTTTCCAATAGCTCTTTGAACACCGTGCCGTCGATGATGGGCACGCCCACCTCCTCGGCCTTGGCGGTCTTGGAGGCACCGGGGGACTCGCCCACGATCAGGGCGGTGGTCTTGCCTGAGACCGAGCCAGTGGCCTTGCCGCCGCGCTCCTCTATCGCCGCCTGGGCCTCCTCGCGGGTGAACCCCTCGATAGCCCCGGACACAACGAAAGTCGCGCCGGCGAGGAGGTCGGATGCCACTCCTTCCGGAGGCTTCTCCTCGAGCCGCACGCCGGCTGCCCCTAGCTTCTCCACCAGTTCGCGGTTGGCGGAGTCGGAGGTCCACTCGACGACACCGGCGGCGATGATCGGCCCGATCCCCTCGATGGCTGCGATGTCGTCTTCGGTGGCGTCCATGAGTTCGGTCATCCCACCGAAATGGCGGGCGAGGAGACGGGCGACTGTTCCACCGACGTGGCGGATGCCCAGGGCGGTGAGGAGACGGGCGACCGGCCGGTCCCGGGCGGCCTCGATTGCATTGGCGAGATTCCTCACCGAGATCTCACCCCAACCCTCGACCTCCAGGAGCAGACTGGGGTCAAAGGTGAATATGTCGGCGGGATCGGTGATCCAGCCCTTCGAGAGCAGGAGGTCGATGGTCTTGTAGCCCATATGCTCGATGTCCATGCCACCCCGGCCGGAGAAGTGGAAGAGCCACTCCCTGACACGGGAGGGGCACTCGAATCCACCGGTGCATCGGGCCACCGCCTCACCTTCGGGCCGGACGATGGGATTGCCGCAAAACGGGCATACCGCCGGCATCGCCCACTCCCGCTCATCGCCGGTTCGGGCGCTTACGACCGGGCCCACCACCTCGGGGATCACGTCCCCGGCGCGCCGCACGACCACCTGGTCACCGATTCGCACGTCTTTTGCCCTGACCTGCTCCTCGTTGTGCAAGGTGGCCATGCCGACAGTGGCGCCGCCTACGAATACCGGGTCGAGCACCGCAAACGGAGTGGCGGCGCCGGTGCGGCCGATGTTGATCATGATGTCCCGGAGGGTCGTGACTTGCTCCTCGGGGGGGAACTTGTACGCCAGCGCCCAACGCGGCGCCTTGGCGGTGTAACCGAGCGCCTGCTGGTCGGAGAGTGAGTTCGCCTTGATCACCACCCCGTCGGTCTGATACGGCATGTCATGACGCTCGGCCTCGGCCTTGTTCACGTACTCGAATACGTCGTCGATCGTGGCCAGCACCTCGGTCGTGGGATTGGTGCGGAGACCGATGCTGCGCAAGTAGTCGAGGGTCTCCGAGTGGGTGTCGAGCACCGGGCCACCCTCGATGAGGCCCAACTGATAGATCCAGATGCCGAGACGGCGCTGTGCCGTGATCGACGGGTCCTTCATGCGCACGCTCCCGGCGGCCGCATTGCGGGCGTTGGCGAAGACCGGCTTGCCGTCCTCGATCTGGCGGTCGTTGAGGGCGTTGAAAGCGGCGTACGGCATGTAGACCTCACCACGGGCCTCGAGGAGTGGCGGTACGTCATCGCCGAGCAGCCGCAACGGGATCGATTCGATGGTGCGCAGGTTGGCGGTGATGTCTTCGCCGGTGGTCCCGTCGCCCCTGGTCGCCCCGGTCTCCAGGATCCCGTCTCGGTAGGTCAGCACCACGGCGAGCCCGTCGATCTTGAGCTCGCACACGTACCCGGAAGGGGGACCGCCGAGCTGGCGCTCCATGCGGGCCTCCCACGCGGCCACCTGGTCCCTTGATTCTGCATTGTCCAGGGAGAACAGCTGACGGAGGTGGGTGACCGGGCGAAAGAGGGCGCCGACGGGGGTGCCCACGCGTTGGGTAGGGCTGTCCGGGGTGATCAGATCGGGATGGTCAGCCTCGAGAGCGATCAGCTCGCGGAGAAGTGCGTCGAACTGGGCGTCGGAGACCACCGGGTCGTCGAGGACGTAGTAACGGTGGTTGTGCTCTCTGACCTGGGAACGCAGCTCTTCGAGGCGCTCGAGAGGAGTCGGCATATAGAGGACGTTAACGGCGAACGGCGCCAGGTCTTCTGGCTGTGAACACCTCGGAGCGATACTCGACCACAGCGCTGCCGCCCCAGCTCTCCACATCGGCGGCGAGCCCGTCGAGAAGACGCGTTCGCACGGGCTCGTCCAACATCATGTGGTCGCTGTAGGTGGAGTAGAGGGCCCGATAGCGATCAGCTCCCAGCTCCTCGCTCCAGCGATGGGTGAACCGCCCCGTGTCGACGAAGCCGGCGAAAGCCATGTCGTCTCCCCAGTCGTGATCGTCGCGCCGCCCGATCCGCTCGTCGCTCTCGGCAAGGAGTTGGGGGGCATGCCGGGCGTATGCCTCCGCGTGACGGCTGTAGCGGTCCAATGGGATGTTCCACATCAGGGCGATGGCGCCACCCGGTCGCAGGATCGAGAGGGCCTTGGCGAAACCGGTGTCCCGGTCCACCCAATGCCAGGCCTGTGCCGCGTAGAGAAGGTCGATCGACCCTGGCTCGCCCTCCCACCCTTCGAACGTCGCAACCGCCACCTCGACACCCGGCAGGTCTCTGGCATCGAGGAGCTCCGCCATCTGTGGCGACGGTTCGAGACATGTGATCTCGAGGCCTTCCCGGGCCATTCCCACGGTTGCCTTCCCCGTCCCGGCCCCAACCTCTACGGCCTTCCGGGCATCCACGAGTGAGATCACGTGCTCGATAACCGCATCGGGATATGACGGGCGGGCCTCTTCGTAGGTGATCGCATCCCGGCCAAAGATGACGGCCCGGGCGCTCTCGTCCATCAGCGCGTAGAGACGATCAGCGCCCCACCGAGGACGATCTCACCGTCGTAGAAGGCAACGGTCTGGCCCGGGGACACCGCCTCCTGGGGATGGTCGAAGGTCAATGTGGTGTTTTCGATCCATGCGGGCACCGGTTCTCCGTGGGCCCGATATTGGGCCATCACAGGACCGTCGCCCCCCGAGCCCCGAGCCCACGTGATCTGATCCAGACTCACCGAGCGCACCGCCAGCTCGTCCCGGGAGCCGACTACCACCGTCGCCGAGCCGGACTCGATCCTGATGACGAACCGGGGCTCTCCGACGGCGACGCCGAGACCTCGTCTCTGCCCGACGGTGAAACCGGCGATCCCGTCGTGGCTACCGATCTCGCGGCCTTCGACGTCCACTACGGCCCCCGCAGCGAAGACCTCGGGGGCGACATCCCAGAGAAACCCGCGATAGTCACGCTGGCCGACGAAACAGATGTCCATCGATTCCGCCTTGTGCGCTGTCCTCATCCCCATGCCCGAGGCCACCTGGCGCACCTGTTTCTTGGTCAACTCCCCGACTGGAAAGCGTGTTCGCGACAGCTCCCGCTGGGTGAGCATCGAGAGGACGTACGACTGGTCCTTGGCGGCATCGGCGCCCCGGAGTAGTTGCCACACCCCATCGACCTCTCGGCTGCGGGCATGGTGACCGGTGACCAGGACGTCACACTCGAAATCATCCAGTCGACGGAGAAGCCGGTCGAACTTGACCGTGCGGTTGCACTCGATGCACGGGTTGGGGGTTCGGCCGGCTGCGTAGTCGGCGACGAACTTGTCGACCACCCCTCCCCGGAAGTCCTCTGTGTGGTCGAGCACGTAGTAGGGGATGTCGAGCTGGGCGGCGACCCGGCGAGCATCCTCGGCGTCGGAGACGGTGCAGCACCCGGCACTGGGCGCCTCGCCGTTTGGGCCGGACCACAGCTTCAAGGTGACACCCATGACCTGATGGCCGGCGTCTTTCATGAGGGCCGCAGCCACAGAGGAGTCGACGCCTCCCGACATGGCGACGAGCACCTTCATATCGACCCAGTCATCGCAACCGGCCCACGATGCCGCTGACTATCGACGATGCCTCGTCGGCCTCGGCCGCGGTCGAGGTCCATCCGAAGGAGAAGCGCACGCTCTCCCGGGCCTCGTCGGGGGTGAGCCCCATCGCCTCGAGGACATGAGAGACAGTGGCAGCACCGGACTGACAGGCCGAGCCTGCCGAGGCGGCGACTCCGTTCTGATCGAGCAGCATGAGAAGAGTTTCGTTGCGCACTCCGGGAAACCGGACATTCAAGTGGTGGCTCGATCGGCCCTTCTTCGGAGTGTTGATCACCACCTCCCCCGCGTCGGCGATCAGGCGGGATTCGAGACGGTCCCTGATCGCACTGATCTCGATCTCGAACCTCTGGCGATCCGACAGGGTCGACTCGACAGCGGTCGCCATCCCGACCGCGGACGCGACGTCGTGGGTACCGGATCGCCGGCCCAGCTCCTGGCCTCCACCATGGAGCACCGGCTCGAGGGCGATCCCGTCCCGCACATAGAGGATGCCGGCGCCTTTGGGCCCGCCGAACTTGTGGGCCGAGATCGTGAGGAGGTCGATTCCGAGCGAGCCCACGTCGATGTCCTCACAGCCAAAGGCCTGCACCGCGTCGGTGTGTATCAGGGTCTCGGGGCTCTTGGCCTTGACAAGCTTCGAGATCTCACCGAGGGCCTGGACAGTCCCGGTCTCATTGTTCACCATCATCACCGAGACGACGGCTGTGTCATCGTTGACCGCGGCAGCGATCTCATCCGGGTGGGCCCGGGCCTCCGAATCGACACCGACGATGGTCACCGGCATGCCGAGACGCTTTAGAAAGTCTGCCGTCTCCAACACGGCTTCGTGCTCGATGGCCGAGGTGACCAGACCCTGGCGAGGAGTGGAGCTGAACACTGCACCTTTGATGGCCAGGTTGTCACTCTCTGTCCCGCCTGATGTGAACACGATCTCCAGGGGCTGCGCACCGATCAAGCCGGCGATCTTCTCCCTCGCCTCCTCGAGAGCGTTCTTGGCGGCGCGGGACACCCCATGGACCCCCGATGGGTTACCAAAGGAGGTGCTGGCGAAGGGAGCCATCGCCTCCCAGACCTCGGGACGCATGGGAGTGGTGGCGGCATGATCGAGATAGATCATCGTCCGATATTGTCGCACGGACCGCGATGACACGCATAGCGATCACAAGAGCCGTGCCCGTCTGCCACGACCGGGTTTGGGAGGCGATCGCCGATCTGGCCTCCCACACGGAGTGGATGAAAGACGCCGAGACGATCGAGTTCGTCACCGACCAGCGCCGGGGAAAGGGGACCCGGATGGAGGTGGTGACCGTGGTCGGGCCATTTCGCACAATCGACGTCATGGAGGTCGTCGCCTGGGACGAGGGACGATCCATCGAAGTCGCCCACCGCGGGCTGATCACCGGCCGCGGGATCCTGGCTGTGCAGCCCCGAGGCGACGGGGCGCTGGTGTCATGGAAGGAAGAGCTCACCTTCCCCTGGTGGCTGGGCGGCCCGATCACAGCCTGGCTGGCCCGCCCAGTGCTCACCGCCATCTGGCGGGGGAATCTGCAGAGGCTGGAGGAGTCCCTCTGACAATGAGGGGGGACGACCCCCCTCAAACCCCCCGCCGGCCTCCGGCCGGTTGAAAAGTCGATG